>OGXZ01000689.1_pt1 | contig 20043 bp, 17 predicted proteins | sample 1576431 | NCBI WGS metagenome assembly OGXZ01 (sample SAMEA3541590, study PRJEB24748) | human gut metagenome | biome: human gut; feature: human-associated habitat; material: faeces | place: China | collected 2012
ACGACAAGCCCATTGGCAGAATTAAGTATGCACTAAATTAATTCCGCCAACAGGTAAAGTTAGTTTTATTCATTTTATTGTTGTTCAGCTGCCATAGCTTCGCAGCTGAACAGCAGGACTCCGTTGCGAAAAGCAGACATAGAGTGACATTATATGGAGATACGGAAGAAAGTGTATCACCAAGACAGCATGGCCTAATTCCAATCATGTCATTCACCACGATAGGTATAGAACCCGTGAGAAGACTGACAATCGGCGTGTCATATATCGGATACCTTGGGCTATACAAGGATAGCGAGAGGAAGACATACTACCAAACGCAAGGCATAGGAGGTGAATGCGGCTGGCAACTCTTCAAGGCAAAGAAAGACGGCACGTTTTGGGACAAAGGCGACGAAATAGACATAAGAGCGAGATATGGCCATAGCATTGGTTACGGTTGCGGCGACCTGAAATTTGACCTGTACGACGCAGCCATAATATACAGGTATATGCGCTCGGTAATAGACCTATCCTTAGCCGTCGGCTATAGGTTTATCAATTCTCACAGCTCTGAAGTAAGAAACCATAGTAACGTATACCTTGGTATAGGAATTGGAATATAAATCAACAATGCTCATGCCGAGCGTACAGATATGCGGGCGACAAGGAAGACAATTCCATGTCGCCCGTTTTCTTGATGAATAATATTTGATTAATATTTTCCCCCACGGCGTGGGGAATGAAACCCCACATTAGGGGGGTCTGTTCCCCACGCCGTGGGGGATTTTTGGCATATATTTTTGTCTTCGTATTTTGGGGCAATTCATTTAACCCAAATCGCAAACAAGTATCTCTGCCGAAGGTTATATCGTTTATCACCTCAATGACCACAGCTTTGCTCTTGACAAAGAATAATTATCCTGCAACTGCTGAATGACAAAAAAAAGAAGTACATTTGCAGAAGATTAATAATATACATAACAAGAAAAATCAATGGCACTTATAAAATCAATAAAGGGTCTCACTCCGAAATGGGGCAAGGACTGCTATTTCAGTGAGAACGCCGCAATTGTCGGCGAAGTGACGATGGGCGACGAATGCTCAATATGGTTCAATGCCGTGGTGCGCGGCGATGTGGCTCCCATTACAATCGGCAACAGAGTGAACGTGCAGGACGGAGCCTGCGTACATGTGACCAACCAGACAGGACCTACGATAATCGAGGACGATGTGTCAATAGGTCACAATGCCACAGTACATGCATGCACAGTGCGCCGAGGTGCCCTGATAGGCATGGGCGCGACGGTGCTCGACAACGCTGAAGTGGGCGAAGGAGCAGTAGTTGCCGCCGGAGCACTCGTTCTGGGAGGCACTAAAATCGGCGAACATGAAATCTGGGGAGGTGTACCGGCAAAATTCATCAAGAAGACGAGACCGAACCAGGCGGAGAGCTTCGCACAACACTACGTGGAATATTCAAAGTGGTATCTTGAGGAACAAGACTGAAAACGATATCCCCACAATCCAAGAGCATCACAACCACATATCATCCTATGACAGAAAGACCGACGACATACGTTGACATCATATTGCCGCTGCCCCTCAACAGTCTCTTCACCTACTCCATCCCGGAGCCGTTGACAAAGGCGGTGAAGAGCGGCGTGAGGGTTATCGTGCCGTTCGGCAAGCAGAAGATGATGGTGGGACTGGCGGTGCGCATCCACGACAAGGAGCCGGAATTCAAGGTAAAGGACATCACGAGGGTGCTCGACACGACGCCTATCGTGACCGAAGACCAGCTGCGGATGTGGAACTGGATTGCAGATTATTACATGTCTCCCATCGGCGAGGTCTTCAACGCCGCATTGCCTGCCGGACTGAAGGCTGAGGACGGGTTCAGGCCGAAGACGGAGACCTACGTCACACTGCCTGAGAACCTGCGCCACGAACAGGCGCTGCACATCGCTTTCGGCATGCTGAAGAGAGCACTGGCACAGCTCAAGACATTCAACACATATCTGACACTCTCCCACTGGGACACCATTGTGGGCGACTGCACCGACGAACCGGTGGTGGAGGTGACGAAAGACGAACTGATAAACGAATCGCATGCCACAGCCGGAGTCATGAAGCAACTGCTGGACAAGAAGATGCTCGTGACCTACGAGAAGGAGGTGGGACGTCTGAACTGTGGCGGAGTGCCTCAGCTCGACAACGTGAAGCGACTGTCGGCAGCACAGCAGGAAGCATACAACAACATACTGTTCCAGTTCCTGAAAAAGAACGTGGTGCTGCTGCGCGGCGTGACGTCGAGCGGCAAGACGGAGATATACATCCATCTCATCAAACAGGCACTGGAGCGCCACGAGCAGGTGCTCTATCTCCTGCCGGAAATCGCCCTGACGGTACAGATAAGACAAAGGCTTCAGAAGGTGTTTGGCGACAGACTCGGTATCTACCATTCCAAATACAGTGATGCCGAGAGGGTGGAGATATGGAAGAAGCAACTCTCCGACTCACCTTACGATGTGATACTGGGAGCACGCTCCGCCGTGTTGCTGCCGTTCTCAAAACTCGGTCTCGTGATAATCGACGAGGAACATGAAACGTCTTTCAAACAGCAGGACCCTGCACCGCGCTACCATGCCCGCAGCGTGGCGATAATGCTCGCCCACCAGCATGGAGCGAAAACGCTGTTGGGCTCCGCCACACCGTCGGCAGAGAGCTGGCATAACGCCGAGACCGGCAAATACGGTCTTGTGGAACTCGACGAGAGATACAAGGGCATCGAGATGCCGGAGATAAAGGTAGTGGACGTGAAGGACATGCAACGCCGCAAGATGATGTACGGTCCGATATCACCGCTGCTGCTCGAGACGATGAAAAAGGCATTGGATAACGGGGAGCAGGTGATACTGTTCCAGAACAGGCGCGGCTTTGCGCCGATGGTGGAATGCCGCACCTGCGGATGGGTGCCGAAATGCGACAACTGCGATGTCTCACTCACCTTCCACAAGAACATGAACATGCTGACATGTCACTACTGCGGTTTCACCTACAGCGTGCCGAAGAAATGTCCGAACTGCGAGGGGGAGGACCTGAGGCCCTATGGGTATGGAACGGAGAAGATTGAGGAGAAGATAATGGAACTGTTCCCCAACGTGCCCGTTGCCAGGATGGACCTCGACACTACCCGTTCCCGCAACGCATACGAGAGGATAATAAATGACTTCTCTGCCGGGCGTACGAAGATTCTCATCGGAACGCAGATGGTGAGCAAGGGACTCGATTTCGACCACGTACGTGTGGTGGGAATACTGAATGCCGACTCCATGCTCAACGTGCCCGACTTCAGGGCATACGAACACGCCTTCACCATGATGTCGCAGGTGGCGGGAAGAGCAGGAAGGAAAGGCGACCGCGGACTGGTGATACTGCAGACGAAAGACGTGGAGCAGCCCATCATAGAACAAGTGGTGACAAACAACTGGCGGGCATTCTATTCACAGCTGATGGCAGAGAGACGACTGTTCCACTACCCTCCCTTCTATCGGCTCATATATGTCTACCTGAAGCACAAAGACGATGACCGCGTGAACACGGCAGCGATAGAGATGGGCGGCAGACTGAGACAATGGCTTGGAGCAAGGGTGCTCGGTCCTGACAAGCCTGCGGTATCGAAGGTGCGCACATTCTTCATCCGCAAGATAATGCTGAAGCTCGAACCGGGTATCGACATGAAGAGGGTGCGCCAGTGTCTGTTGCTCGCCCAGCGACAGATGGAACAGGACAAGCGATACTCCTCCCTGCAGATTTACTACGACGTGGACCCGAGCTGACAGTCATCCGACTTCCGACAAACAATACAGAATAACAAATCAAGAAAAATAAATTGCCTTTATTACTATTACAAACACACCTAAAGGCAAGCGTGCTATCAATAATCCCCAGTCCTCTCACTACGAGACAACTGGGGATTCATCATTTATGTGTGTTATTTCAAAGAGTAGTTTCTTATCAGAAATCGATGTCAAGACCAACACCAAGCACATCATTGTTACGAGTGTAGTCAGCTGTATAAGTCAGCTTTTCTGACACCTGCTCCGAAGTCTTCTTGTGCTTGTAGAAGGTATGGAAATAAGCTACGGAGAGTGACATCTTGCTTGTCAGGTTCACTTTCGCACCGAAACCGACAGAGTTTGAACTTACCACAAACGACTTGTCGTCCATTGAGGCATCCGACAGACCATAGTTTGTGCTCTGCCATCCTGCACTCACGGTGAGCATCTTGTTAACATCATACTCAGCACCGGCATTATACTCCAGTGTACCGCGTTTGAGATTCTTGTGACGGTCTACACGCTCCTTCGTTCCGTCAGCCTTGATCCAATTGTAGCCAGAGGTTGCCTCCTTGTCGTCAAACCAGTGGAAGCCCACATTGATGCGGAGAGCATCGATAGGACTATAGCCCACTCCGAGGGTGAGCAATGCAGGAATGTCACCGGCATCCTTATGGTTCTGCTCCGGGTCATACTCAGCAATAAGCTCGTTGATGTTCTCCTTTGCCTGCTGGATTGCCGGACTGATGCCCTGGAGCACCTGTACCGGAACACCGGCAGCAGCAAGGTTATCACCGATAGCGTTCAGCTTCTTCACAGGAGTGATGACGGTACCCTGGTTTACAAGACACAGATGGGTCTTGAACTCATACTTTGCAGAGAAGTTCCAACGGCCGGTCTTGTAGTCGATACCGATGATTGGAGTGAAGCCATAACCAGTCTGGTCGGTGTTCAGCTCAATGTCTGAACTCTCCGGATCGTTTCTGTCCACCATAGTAGAGAGCGGCAGTTTGGCTCCGTTGTTACCCACGAAAGCGATGTTCTTCACATATCCGTAGTAGTTACATGTGGCGTAGATTCCTCTCACGCCTCCGAATACAGACAGGTGGTCGTTGACTCTGTAGGCAGCGCCGACAGAAAGTCCATAGTAATACTGACGACCGCGCATGAAGCTGTCGTAGGTATATCCATATCCTCCCATCGTTCCCGTTGCAGGGTTTGCGATATTAGGATTTACCGGCAATATGCCGTTAAGGTATGGAGCGAGGGAGTTGCCGAGGAAACCGATGTTTGCCACAACCTTCTCGAAAGAACCGAGTCCGTTGTCGAACTTACATTTTCCACCTCCTCCGGCAAGGTCGAAGTTGGCCTGGAACGACCATCTGTTCTTGTTGTATGCATACTGGAACGAAGGAATTACAGGGGCAAAAGCCTTACCCTCGAATTTCCTTGGCGTAGTAGGATTCTTTACGTTGTAGTTGAAGAGAGCGTAGTCGTTCTCGATAGTACGTGTCTGCCATGCAGTCTGCAGATTGATGCTGAGGTGATGGCCGTCTTTCATAAATGCCACACCGGCAGGGTTGTAATACACTCCGTCAATGCCGATAGATGCCTCACGGCTCATCATACGGTTGAAAGCAATGTTCTGGTTGGTGTTAGTGAGCAGACCGCCAGCAGTGGCGGTTACTGCGGATGCCGACAACAGGGCTGCCAAGCAAACATTTTTTAAATTAATCATCTTTACCTAAAATACTTTTTAAAACAAATTGGTTGCAAAGGTATCTTATTTGTCCTTTATTTCCGTATAAAGAGTTGTTTGTTTAACATTGCTTAACCACAAAACGCCTATGTTTTGCGCAAAACAAAAGGTTTGTGCAAGAATTATAGCACAAACCTTCCATATTTATCCCCAAATGTGTATGTTACCCCCACTTGCCTATTCCTCGTCGTCTCTCTTCAGAGCCGGCTTCTTCAGTTCAGGATAGCTCACTCTCGTATGATAAATGGACTTTAGTCTTTCTATCAACACCTGCTTGGCCATCGCGATGTCGTGGAATGTGATCGGGCAATACTCAAAGTATCCCTCCTTCAGTTGTCCGTCCACGATCTTGTTCACGATATTGCTGATGCTGAATTCCGTATATTCCGGAAGCGAGCGTGCGGCAGCCTCAACGCTGTCTGCCATCATCAGGATAGCTTGTTCGCGGGTGAACGGATTAGGGCCTGGATAGGTGAAGAGCGAATCGTCGATAGGCTCATCCGGATGCTCGTTGCGATACGACACATAGAAATACTTCGTCATTCCCGCACCATGGTGAGTGCTGATGAAGTCCTTTATCACTCCCGGCAGATTATACTTCTCCGCCAGTTTCAGTCCGTCTGTCACATGGTTTATCACGATATGTGCGGCATCAATCCTCGACATGTTGTCGAGAGGGTTCACGCCATTCTGGTTCTCAGTGAAGAATGCCGGATTCTGCATCTTGCCGATGTCATGATACAAGGCTCCTGTACGCACCAGCTGCGCTTTTGCCCCGATCTTCTCGGCGATGGCAGAGGCAAGGTTGCTAACCATTATAGAATGCTGGAACGTTCCCGGCGCCACCTCGCTCAACCGGCGCAGCAGGTCCTTGCTGGTATTCGACAGCTCGATGAGCGTAACGTTGGATATGAATCCGAACGTCTTCTCGATGATGAGCATGAGAGGATACACGAAGAGCAGCATTATACCGTTTATCACGAAATACTTATACATGCTGTTGTCAACGGTAGTGAACGTATTGTCTGTCATCAGCTGCAGGGCGAAGTAGATGGCGCAGCTCGCCAACGTCACGAAGAGCGCCGTCTTGAAGAGCTGCCCTCGCTGCGATAGTTCCCTCAGCGAGTATATCGCCACGAGTCCCGCCACGAGCTGCACGATGATGAACTCATACTGATATTTCACCGCCGCCGCACACAACATCACCATCACGATGTGTGTAAGGAATGCCGTACGCGAGTCCATGAACACACGGATGAATATGGGCGCCATGGCAAAAGGCAGTATGTAGACGCTGAACACATTGTGTTCTATCATCAGCGACACGAGGATAGGAAAGACGGTGATCATCGCATAGAGCATGGCTATGCTGCGCGGCTTGCTGAAATAGTCGCGGCGGAACATGCCGAGATACATGGTGAAGAGGATTATGAAGAGCGAAACGAATATCACCTGTCCGGCAATGGTAGAAGGCACGGCGGTTGTGCTGGCGCTACGGCGCTGGGTCTCCTTTTCAAATGAACTGAGCACACGGAAGGTGTAGTCGTCAACGATTTCTCCCCTGTCCACGATTTTCTGTCCGGCGAGCACCATACCGCTTGCCAGCGGTATCTGCCCGAGCAGATCGTTCCTCTCTGCCTCGCTCCTCTCCTTGTCGTATATCAGGTTCGGCTCTATGTATTCGTTGAGATTGCAACGCTGCAGCTGCGCACGGTAGGGCGCGAGTCTCTCGTCAAGGTATATCTGCTCATAGGCGGTCATTGTTGACAACACCTTGGATATGCGCACGCTGTAAGCAGTCTTGCCGTCAATGACCCTTATCATCTTGGTGGTATCCTGGGCTATCGACGAGAATTCAGTCGCCCCCATGATTCCAGACTTGTACAGCTGGTGCAGCTTGTCTGCCACGATGTTGGTGTAGGTAGCCGGCATACCAGGCAGTCCGCCGGTGAAGTCTTCGAAGAAGCGTGTCATCTGGGCGCTCTCCATATTGTCCTTAAAGTTGAAGTAAGGTTCGAAGTTGCGCAACAAGCTGTCGCGCTCCTGCTTTATCGCCTCGTCGGTCTTGTATATCGGGAAGTCGAACTTGGCAATCAGCGAACCATACATCCACGGCTTTCCCACGTCGTAGCGGAACTGCGGTCCGCTGTTGCGCGGAATAAACAATACGATGATGACCACGGAAATCAGGACCAGCGCCATACGGCTGAGGATCTTCTTCCATTGGTTGCGTTCAGACATGTCGTACTTATTCATATTCTCATTCTTTTATAAGTCCGGCGCAACGACAAACCAGTGTAGCTGGCGCCAGCATTAATTACAGTGTATTATCTCGGTTTTAGCCTCCGAAAAGTACCTATTATATATATAAGGCACGTTTCAACTGCGAAAATACAAAAAATAATACAACAATTGATAAAAAAGTTGTATTTTTGCACGGTTTAGCATATATCTCTTGCCCAAATGCGGCATTACGAGGTAATAAAATCAATAAATTCACATATACACATAGCAATGTCAGAAAGAAAAGTTAGGGTGCGTTTCGCACCAAGTCCCACGGGCGCCTTACACATCGGCGGCGTGCGCACAGCATTATACAACTATCTCTTCGCCAAGAAGCACGGCGGCGATCTCGTGTTCCGTATCGAGGATACCGACTCCAATCGTTTCGTACCCGGTGCTGAAGAATACATCATCGAGTCGTTCAAGTGGCTCGGCATCAAGTTCGACGAGGGAGTGAGCTTCGGCGGAAACTATGGTCCTTACCGCCAGAGCGAGCGCCGCGACATCTACAAGAAGTACGTAGACCAGCTGCTGGATGCCGGCAAGGCATACATCGCCTTCGACACTCCTGAGGAGCTCGACGCCAAACGTGCAGAGATAAAGAACTTCCAGTATGATGCACACACCCGCATGCAGATGCGCAACTCGCTTGCCATGCCAAAGGAGGAGGTTGAAGCCCTCATCGCCGACGGCAAGCAGTATGTAGTGCGTTTCCTCATCCAGCCGGGAGAGGAGATCCATGTCAACGACATGATCCGCGGCGACGTGGTGATAAAGAGCGACATCCTCGACGACAAGGTGCTCTACAAGAGTGCCGACGAGCTGCCTACCTATCATCTCGCCAACATCGTTGACGACCATCTGATGGAGATAAGCCATGTGATACGCGGTGAGGAATGGTTGCCAAGCGCCCCACTCCACGTCCTACTGTACCGTGCGTTCGGATGGGAAGACACAATGCCACGCTTCGCCCACCTGCCTCTGCTGCTGAAACCAGACGGCAAGGGGAAACTGAGCAAGCGCGATGGCGACCGCCTCGGATTCCCTGTGTTCCCGTTGGAATGGCACGACCCCAAGACCGGCGACGTGAGCAATGGTTTCCGTGAGAGCGGATATTTCCCGGAGGCAGTAATAAACTTCCTTGCCCTGCTTGGATGGAACCCAGGCACAGAGCAGGAGCTGTTCTCTCTGCAGGAACTCGTGGAGCAGTTCGACATCACGAAATGCAGCAAGGCGGGAGCACGCTTCGACTATCAGAAGGGCATCTGGTTCAACCATGAATATATCCTGCGCAAGAGCAACGAAGAGATTGCAGAACTCTTCGCCCCGATCGTTGCCGGCAACGGCGTGGACGAGTCGATGGAGCGCATCACCAAGGTGGTGTCTATGATGAAAGACCGCGTAAGCTTCGTAAAGGAACTGTGGCCTCTCTGCTCATTCTTCTTCATCGCTCCTACGGAATACGACGAGAAGACTGTCCGCAAGCGCTGGAAGGCTGACTCTGCCGTGGTAATGGGCGAACTTGCCGACGTGATAGAAGGCATCGACGACTTCTCTCTCGAAAACCAGGAGAAAGTGGTTCTAGCATGGGTGGAGAGCAAGGGTTACAAGCTCGGCGACGTGATGAACGCCTTCCGTCTGGCTCTCGTCGGCATCGGCAAGGGTCCCGGCATGTTCGACATCACCGCCTTCCTCGGCAAGGAGGAGACACTGAAGAGACTCAGAAAAGCCATTGAAGTGCTGAAATAACAAACCGCATTCTATATGCCCGCTCTCCCTTCCACCGAGGGAGAGCCACAAGGGCAGAGAGAGAAACTGGAATAAAGAACTAAAAGCAACAAAGAAGCAGGCGTGTACAACATCATTATATATATATACCTTCTTGGTGTGGCGATAGCCAGCCGTTGGAACAGCAAGATACGCAAGATGTGGCGAGGGGAAAGAGAAACTTTCGACATACTGAGGCAGAAGACAGACCCGAATGCGAAATACCTGTGGTTCCATGCAGCATCGCTCGGAGAGTTTGAGCAGGGACGCCCCATAATGGAGCGTCTGCGCAAGAGCCATCCCGAATACAAGATTCTCCTCACATTCTTCTCCCCTTCTGGATACGAAGTGAGGAAGAACTACGAGGGGGCCGACATCGTCTGCTACCTGCCGCTCGACACTCCGCTCAACGTCAGACGCTTCTTCAAGATAATACACCCGGAGATGGCGTTCTTCATCAAGTATGAGTTCTGGTGGAACTACATGACATACATGAAGAAACACGACATCCCCGTATACAGCGTGAGCAGCATCTTCCGCCCGCAGCAGGTGTTCTTCCGCTGGTATGGCAACAGCTATCGCCGCGTGCTGAACTGCATCACCCGGTTCTTCGTGCAGAACGAGAAGAGCCGCGAACTGCTCGCCACACTCGGCATAACGAATGTGGAGATTACAGGCGACACGCGCTTCGACCGCGTGCTGGAGATAAAGCAGAACGCAAGTCAGAAGCAGATGCCTATCGTGGATGCCTTCGCCAAAGGCTACAAGGTGTTCGTAGCCGGCAGCAGCTGGCCACCAGACGAGGATATCTTCATCCGCTATTTCAACGATCACAAGGACTGGCGCATCGTCATCGCCCCTCATGTGATAGGCGAAGACCATCTGCAGCAGATACTCTCGAAGCTCAACCGCACCGCCGTGCGCTACACGAAGACCACTCCCGAAGAGGCAGCCAAGGCTGACTGCCTGATAATTGACTGCTTCGGACTCCTGTCGAGCATATACTCTTGTGCCAAGGTCACCTATGTGGGTGGCGGATTCGGAGTGGGTATCCACAATGTGCTGGAGGCTGCCGTATGGAACGTGCCGGTGATATTCGGCCCCAACAACAAGCGTTTCCAGGAGGCTCAGGAACTGCTCGCCACACAGGGCGGAATGGAGATAAACAGCTACGAGGACTTTGAGAGAATCATGGACCGCTTCGACTCTGACGCCGAATATCTCAGCATTTCGTCAGACCTGGCCGGTGTCTATGTGAAGACGAAAGCCGGTGCTGCCGACAAGGTTATCAAGGGTGTTGGACTATAATGGAATAATCACGACCGGCTTCCTGTCAGCAGGACAACAAGCAATATGACAATCCCCGACATTCTTCACAGACCGTGTGGTCTGCATAGAATGCCGGGGATTGCCGTATTTATTCATTCATGTATGTCGGGGGGGCTGACTTCTTCCAATTCGAGAGTCAGTATCATCATTTGCCCTGGAGCTTGGGTCCGGAGATTTTCTTCAGACTGTTGGTCGCCACATTAAATATACCCTTGATATATTTGTCGGGAGTACGCTCCTGCAGCTCTTTCATACCGTCGATACACAATGCTCGCTCATCCACAGTCATCACCGATCCCTTCTGCTTGCAAAGGTCGAGGATGGAATTTGCGAGTCCGGTCAGCAGGTTGGTGTTGTCGATATTGTCTCTCAGATTATTGAGATAAGCGGCACGAAGGTTGCCGAACTGCTGGATGGGATCGGTGTTGCTGCCCACGAGAGGTTTGGAAGCAGACTGCTGCATTCCCTTTACATTGCCGTCGGCTCCTATTTTCATGACGTTTCCCTCACCATCGTCAATAGTCATCGAACCATCTTTCTCTATCACTATCCGCTGCCTGTTCGACTTGAGGATGGTCTTGCCTTCTTTCGTCTCTATAGTATCGGTACCGTCAACGATTTTCCCGCCAAAAGCCTTTGCCAGTTTTCCCAAGTCGCCCAGACCAGACAATACCGAGAGATCGCCGAGGTCGAACGAGTCATCATCATCGTCGTCGTCATCAATGCTGTCGAGCTTGTCTGAGAGGTCTTCAAGATTCTTCAGCACCCCGTCGAGGTTCTGTGCGGAGCGTTTCTGCTTGGCAGACATCTTCTTGGGGTTCATACTGTAAAGCTTATACACCTTGCCTTCGATGTTCTTCCCGCGTTTCTGCCATTCCAGTCCGTAGACATAGCGATAGAGAGAGTCGGCGGTATCATCAACACACATCGTGAGATAGTTACGCCCCCACTTGCAATAGGGCCAGCCCAGATGCATTAGTTTTTCCAGATGGTCGCCATAGGCAATCAGCCTGTTCGACTTCGCCGCATCTGTCTCTTTCTTCACGAACACGTCGTATGCCGCCGACATATCCTGATAGAAAGCCTTCTTCAGCGGTTCCAGATTCTTCTCCTGCTTCTTGGGCAGCGAGAATTCGTATATCTTGGCGTATGCCTTGGTGTTTCCTTTGTCGACGGTAGAAGACTTTATGCCGTTTTTCTCCACTGCCGTGCCAAAGGCATCAATCGCCTTGTTCACATGTTCCTGCGCCGAAGCGCCTAAGGGCAGCATCACGATGGATGCGAGTGCCACGATGTCAAATAGTCTTTTCATTGTCATATTCCTTTCCGTTTTATCCCGAATCGGTTGTTTGGGGTTATTCAATACACGTCTTCTTCGTCACACACGGCTGCTATCTGCGCAGAGTTCAATAAACTGGCAGCCTTGACGAGATTCAGCATATATTGTTGTTCACATTCCACTTTCATCAATTCTATGTCGGCAAGCTGTTTCGCCACCACATTCACGGAGTCTGTCACCGACATCGCCTCTGCATCGGCAAGCAACACCTCTGGCGGTGCGGGCTTGTAGCGGTATTTCCTCATCACCCGCCTTTTTTCCGGCATTTCGTCTGCCTGTCTCTCCTTGCCGGAGATGGTATCGGGCTTGGCGACGGCGCTGTCGGTGGGTTGTGCCTGTGCCACCAAGCGTTTGGAAGTCTGCATGACAGGAGTTTCATCCGTTCCGCCGGGCACAAAATGATAGGCTGCCACAAATATCACTGCTACTGTTGCAGCAATGCCTGCTATCCAACGGAGGCTCCAGACCGGAGCGGTATGGCGGACAGGCTTGCCTGATGGTTCACCGGTCATCCCGTTGTCGAAATATGCGAACATCTCCCGATAGGGGTCCAGTTCGGCAGGCACATGCTCATTCTGGCGGAAGAAGTCTCCCAATGCCTTTTCCTCATCCAGAGTGGTGGTGCCGCTCATAAACTTGTCGATCAATATTTTCAAATCCTCCTGTTTCATCTTCTTCGTTTTATCTCGTCAAACAATTTCTTTCTCGCCCTCGCCAGCATCGTGGGCACGGAGACGGCACTGACTCCCACTATGGCGGCAATCTCTTCGGTGGTTTTGTGTTCCACCTGTCTGAGATGCAGCACGGCGTGTTCCTTGGTAGGCAATTTGTCGAGCTGCGACTTCAGCCATCTGTCGTCTTCTGCCGTCTGGAGCAGCGAGTCGGGCTGACGATAACTGCTGTCTGGGGCGGCTGTCATATCGAGGGCTATCGTCTTGTTCCTTCGCAGCATGTCAATAGACAGATGCCTGGCTATTGTAGTGGCCATCGCCGCGGCAGACGGTTTGTCGTCTATCTTCTCTCTGATGGTCCATAGCTTGAGCATCGTGTCTTGAGCCACATCCTCAGCCGAGTCTGAATCGAGCCGGAATCCCCTCGCCAGCGTCACTATGCGCCGGCGCAGGTCTGCTGCCATGTCTTCAAACTCTTTCTGAACCATACTCATACATTTATATATATACATGACGCCGTTTCCTCCTGCCGTCACTCTATTAACGCACGATACACAGGATTATGAACAGACATTAATATTGTTTAACAATCAGACAATAAACTTGTACACTAAAAACACGAACAATGTGTCGAAAATGTGTAGATTCGCACAAAACAAGTACCAAAAATGTGTAAAGCTTCACATTTTTAGCACATCAACGATTCAATACCTCCTAAAAAAACCGCAACGTCGTCGAGTTGACACGCTGCGGTTTTTTGATTATTTCCTAAGGATTATCGTCATTTTATCTGCACCTTGCCCGTCTTGATGCCGTTGGCAGAAACGGTCTTGATGATATACATGCCCTTGGCAAGTCCGCCGACAGCCTGGCCCGCTGTGGCGTCGGACATTTCTGCCACCTTGTTGCCGGCGAGGTCGTAGACTGAAACACGGGCTTTCTCTGTCATGTCGAGAGTAGAGATGCCAGAAGTCTCGCTTGCAAAATTCTTATAACATTTGTGACAGAAAGGACAAAAGCCGAATCAGTCATAACGGAAATAGTATAAAGAAAAATGTCATATCACAAAAAACGGTCGAAACTGTCAGATTGTCTGGTTTTTCATTGTAACATTCTGACAAACAGACAGTTGACTATCTGACGATTGTCAGCCGATTGTCTGGATGATTTGCAGATAAGAGGAAGTATCTGACAGCAGGTATTCAGATGACAGGAATTGCATGTGTTGACAGAATCCTGAAAACAGGAATATGGATATTACAACATTAACTTATTGGGCAACCGCCTGGCGTCTTTTCTGCCCATCCGGGGCAAGCAGCGTGCCCATGTGGGGCAAGCACCTTGCCCTTGTTGGGCAAGCGGCGTGCCCATTCTACGTCAAATCGGTCATAAGGTGTAAGTATGCGCTAAATGAATTCCGGCAACGTGTCATTCCTTATTTATAATAAGGATGTTCAGGCTCTGAATGACTACTACGACATGACGAACGACACATATTTTTCCGGTTGGACAGAGAATTATTACACCCGATGCTTTGGGCCTTATAGAAAATATATGTATATTTGAATAACATCTGGCTGAACTCGGCAAATTGAGAGTAAACTCTCTTTTGCACTCGTTGGCAAAGTGTTTGTAGAAAACAAATAAGTATAAAGCCTATGATGGTAAACATTGCTAATCCGATATACGACTCTGTATTCAAATACCTTATGGAGGACGAGCGCATAGCAAAGACTCTTATCTCCGCTCTTTTGAAAAAAGATTTTGATCAAAGCCTGAAGGAGAAAGGCAACCACCAAGTATTGAGCGTTGATGAAGACAAGTTCAATGGCGACCTTCCTTTCATCAGCAAACCATCCAGACAGTTGGCTGACAATCGCCAGGCAGCCAACTATCTGCCTGTCAGAATATTACAACTAAAAACCAGACAATCTGACAGTTTTTCGGCAATTCTTGGTTTTACTGAAAATCAGTGCTATTCGGCCGTATCGAAGCGATTCAGAAAGTGAAAAAACCTTCATGTTTTTCGAGTACACTCGGGTGGAATTAGCACTTTTTTATTATTTTTGCAACGTGGCACATAACGCCATGGGGTTTTTATGTTGATATTTCTATATGATCTGGTAACCGTTTACATCATTCCCGGAATGATGCTTGCATTTGGTATATGCCTACTCTTCCTTTCCATTCCCGACAAGGAAGGGCTCAAGAATTATGTGTTTGCGCGCAAGGTGATGGGCGTCACGTTCCTTGTTTATTGTGTGGCGCTTATCTGCGAGGCGGTGACGCGCGAGCCTCTTGTGGGCGACTTGCTCAATAGCATGATCGTCATAGCCATTGGCATTACGCAAGCCTTTCTGTTCACCTATTCGCTCATAGCGTTGCTCGACATAGGCTTCTTCACCAAGGCCACGGCGTGTCGCGAGACCTTGGTCATAGCCATCACCACAGTGGCGGCGTTTGCCCTGTTCTTTCTCTTCCCACAGAGCAGCAGGGCGCTCATCTTCTATGGCTTTTCGCTTTGGTACATGTTGCTCATGGCGCGTTATGTGGCGCTTTTTCGTCGCTATTACAAACGCTACCTGCAGTTGATGGACAACTATTTTTCCGACGATGAGCGCCAGCGCTTGCATTGGGTTCCCGTGGCTTTCTATAGCGCCTTTGGCGTAGGCGTCATCGCCCTGTTGTTTGCCTTGTTGATCACTCCGTTCACGCAGTTGCTGTTCATGCTCGTCACAACGGTCTATTATTCGGTGTTTGCCATACGCTTCATCAATTATGTGGATATCTTCCCTAAGATCAAGGAGCCTTTGCGAGATACCGTTTGCGAAGCGACCGAGCCCGTAGAGGTGCCTACCGACCCTTCCTCCGACATGATGGTTGTACCGACCGACGACGACCTGCTACTCATGCAAGAGATCGAACGGTTGATGCAGGAGCAAGCCCTCTTCAAAGCGACCGACCTCTCGATAGCCAATCTTGCGGCCTTATGCGGCAAGAGCCATCGTGTGGTGTCGATGGCCATCAACCATTGTCAGGGTGTCAACTTCAAGACCTACATCAACGAGTATCGCGTGGCTGAAGCCGCAAGGCTCATTGAGACGGGATGGCTCAAGCACCACACGCTCGACGCCCTTGCCTTGGAGACCGGGTTTACCGGAAGGGTGAATCTCTATCGTGCGTTCAAGCGCAAGATGGGCGTGTCGCCAACCGATTGGGAGGCGAAGGCGAGGACCTGAAAACCCGATGGAATGGCGGTTTTTGGTTACACTTTACGCATTGTGTAACCACCATAACGTTTTTTTCGCTTAAGATTTCTTTGTATTCGTTTAAATTTGCAAAGGGTCGAACCAGCATTGCGCTGCAAGTTGGTTGCCCCCATTGCATCAGATAATCCTAACGAAACAAATTCATCTAAGCGATTATGAAAGAAAACTATTACTCACAACCCAACTTCTCACCGCCTCAGGTGGCGAGAGGCAAGCAATGTCAGAGCACGCCGCCGAGGATGCTGTTGTCAGTCGTGCGCCCGAACTCAGGCAGTTGAGTGAGAACATTGACAAAGCGACCAACACTTGGATCAATGCAACTCTTCAACTGGAGTCTGCCATCCGTAAGTACAATTCAGCTCAGACTGCTCTTGGCAATGTCGTTGACACTATCAGTGGTAAGGTTGACACCATCAATACCCACATTGACAATGTTCTGAAGGATGCCCCAACCAAGTTGAAGGTTTCAGTCAGAGTCGATGATGTTGACTGGAAGAAGATTCAGGACATGTTCGACAAACAACATGAATGGATGACCACTCAGATGCAGAAGCATATCCGTGAGGTCAATCAAATGTTTTATGAAGAACGTAGAAGGGTTCAGGAAAGGTACAAGGAGTACGACGGAACCTACCTCGGACACTATGTGCAGTATTTCTTCTGGTTCTTCTTTGTCCTTGGACTCGTTATTTTCGGCTTGGCTATCTTCCTGATGCTCGACAGTCACTACCACTGGACGAAGTAATCTAATGTTTATACCCTCCAAAATCCCTACGAAACTTGGCATAGTCTAAGTTTGTAGGGATATTTTTTTTCTTGAAAACGTCATTTTCTTGAAAATGTGCACTATTGCCCGTTGTGGGAGCCAGATAGCATGAGTAACTTTGCACCGTCAAAATAAACGAGTGTAAACCTAATTGTTATAAAGTAAGCATTCCGTAAACCACGTATAGATGGTTATGGAATACTTTTTATATAGTCCGCTAAATGGGAATTTACAATTCTGATATACTTCAGATGTAGGTTGCCGTTTCTAAAGCAATATAAAGTTTGTTTAAACTATGGTTGGCATTGTTCAAGCCTTTGGCTTCATATCCATTTGTATCCAAAATGTCACCTGTTTCAAAAAAAGCATACAACTTCAAATTGTAGAAGTCGCACACAGATTGAACTCCAGCCAATTCCATTTCTACAGCGATGCACCCTTCTTCCATACGTTTGCGTACAAGTCCTTTTGTTTCTCTGATCATCGAATCTGTCGTCCATATTTTACCTGTAATATATGGTACAGATAATTTGTCGAAAATTATGGAAAGTTCCTTGCTTGCGGCTATATCAATATAGTCGGATGGTGCTGCAAAATAATATGAACACCCGTCCCCTCTGTAACTTTGTGTCGGTATGATAAATCTACCTTGTGTGGTTGTACGGTCAAGACTGCCACAGGAACCGAACATAATGAACTTTGATGCTCCAGTTAGCCAGCTTGCAAGATGACATTGAGAGGATGCTACTGCTGAACCTATTCCTGACAGGTAGAAAGTTATCGTAACTCCTTTATAAGTTGTTTTATAGATATGCGTATCGCCATTGCAAGCCGGCATAGTTGCAATAATTTCAGATTCGTAGGAATCAAGTAAATGCCGATGAATCTCCTTCGAGAATATTATCAGGCATATATCTGCAAAATCTCCACGTCTGCCGTAGAAATCAAACAGATTGATCATTGGTTCAGTTTCAATATCATAACTATCAGTAATCATAGCATATTGAATCAGATGTGAGTTTTATATTGCTCCGGTATCTCAAGATTGAAAGTTCTGCATAATAACAGGACGTCGTGGACATCATTTTCATCGTATTCATATCCAAGATGGAACTGTACCTGTGCCTCCGGGTTTATGCATGTTACCTCAATATTCCCGATATTTCCTTTACCTGAGAAAGTTTCGCTTGGGAAAGTGTATCCGTCATATAGAATTCCATCTTCGACATATTCGAAACAATGCAGATCGATTATTCTTCCGTTGTCATCTTTCCAGACAGTATGGCTATCGGTCGTATAGTCCATTACAACTTCTCTGTATCCCTTCCAGGTAATCACGGATATGGCCTTACCATAGTCTTTCTTCTCTACGAACAGATCGATGTCGTTATGTATTCTTGTTTCTCTGCCTATAAGTGCATCGACACCCCAACCGCCGTCCAGAAACACCTTTACAGATGCTTCAGACAGCATTTCAAGAATCTCACATGCATCAAAATAAGTGACCATAAAATTGCAATTAAAATAAACTTTGGTGCAAAGTTAATAAAATTCCGTGAGACTAAAGAGACTTATACGTAGAAAGTTAAACATACAACTGTATTTTCGCAGAAAATACTATAAAATGCCACCTGAAAAGCCCACTTTTCGTGCACATTTTTCCAACTAAAGCCATTTTTTCAACCTGATTGCTGAAACGACAATAAGGTTCACAATACCTGATTTTGCACCTTCAGGAACGCAGCACAAAATGATAGAAAATGAAAATTTCCGTTCATTTCCGTGTTAAGATATGTTAAGCAGATGTTTTCATTTTGGGGTTTTTGAAATTTTTGTTTCCAGTTTGTTTCTTTTGGTACTTTTTGCTTTTTGGGAGTGTTGATATTCAGCACTTTACAATTCGGAAGCAGATTCTCAAGAAATCGATCACGGTGAAATGGCAATGCCCCGAGTTTAAGGGCAACGAGAGCTATGCCTTCAAGCTGCTCCGCACCGAGAGCAAGAACGGACAGCCGGGCGACGACGCCGACGATGTCGTGGGTGTGTTTGTGGGCGACGAGTGTCGCGGCATGGCCCATCCCACCTACAATGCCCGCTACGACAATAGTTTCGTGCTGCTCGATGTGTATGGCAATGCCGACGACGCTGGCACGCCGCTCACCTTCAAGGTTTACGACGCCAGCACGGGCATCATGTACCCTGTTACCACCACATCGCAACCTGTGGCCTTCAGCGCCAATGTGCTCGTGGGCAAGTATGCCGATCCGCTGCGCATTGAGGCGGCCGACAAGATCGAACAGGCCACCATGCTTGGCGCAGGGTGGAACTGGATGTCGTTCTACGCCAAGGCCGACGACGTGTGGCTTGCAGAGGCAACGGTCGACTTCATCGAGGACGCCATCTGCGGATCTTACAAGCATCCGCTTGAGCTGACCTTCGGAAAGACCACCTATGTGGACGGCATAGCCGTCGACGCCGACGACAACACTCGTTGGTTCGACGTTCATGGCAGGATGCTCAATGGTAAGCCCACCGCTCCCGGTGTGTATGTGCGCAGCACCTACGACACCAGCACCGGCCTGACTACTACCCGCAAGGTCGTGGTGAGATAAGATCCCTACACCCACCGCCAGGCCCAAGGCCTGCGGTGGCAACTAACCAAGGCGCACCATCCCGATAACGCAACGATATCGGTGGTGCGCCTTTTACGATGAGTAACATTTCCTTTTCAGCCCACCGACCTATGCCGCCAATCCTTATAAGGGGAATGGATGATATGCAAAAAAATGGCAACAATCTATAGTCCAATCTACACCATCGCGGATACGCTTACTGACAATTCCTTTTATCAGCAAACCATCCAGACAATTGGCTGACAATTGTTGAACAGTCAACAGTCTGACTGTTAGAATGTTACGACGAAAAACCAGATAGTCTGACAGTTTTTTGGCAATTCATGATTTTACTGAGAATCAAGCGATATTTACAACTTTTACTCATATCTGTCAACATAAATTAATTCCGCCAACGAGTTAAAGA
>OGXZ01000700.1_pt1 | contig 19899 bp, 26 predicted proteins | sample 1576431 | NCBI WGS metagenome assembly OGXZ01 (sample SAMEA3541590, study PRJEB24748) | human gut metagenome | biome: human gut; feature: human-associated habitat; material: faeces | place: China | collected 2012
CAATGGCAATGATTTGCGTGTTCATTGACTTCACCTCATTTCTAATTGTTGCTATTGCTTCTGGAAATAGAAAAAGCCGCCACTTCAAAATCATAAAGTGACGGCCCTTTCTAATGCAGGAATCTTTTTCCCTGAAATGAAAAAAGCACCCAGTTATTTGTTACTGAGTGCCTGCATTAGAATCGTATTTAATTGTTCAGATTTGGTCAGATTATGCCAAACTCTCCGGCGAAAAATTTGGTGTCTGAGAGTGCCAAAATTGCCCTCAAAAATACCCCCGAAATTGCTCTCTGGTTGTCCTACTTTTTAACCACTAAGGACGTTTTTTGACCCCATTTTTGGCGGTTGTCCTATATTTAACCACTAAAAATTGGGTGAAAACGGCTCTCGTTTTGCCAAATTTGGTCAAACTATATCAGCCCATTTAGGTATAAGAAAACCCCGGAAAGCCTTGATTTTCCGGGGTTTTTGAACCATTTTGATATAGTCTGAGCAGTCGATTATCGCTTGCTGAACTGCGGAGCGCGACGAGCTGCTTTGAGACCGTATTCACCTGACCTTGATCCCAAAAGTCCAGTATTCATGCGTTTTTTCGGGCTTCCCTCTCTCAGTAAACCCATAGGTAAACCCACGAAATCGCGAGATTTTTGGTGCCGTTTAACGCAGCCCGAATGCAGCATTCACAACGCTGCTTAATTTCTCAGGTTTATTATACTTGCCTTTCGCATAGATGTCCATAGTCGTTTTGCTGTTCTCATGGTCTGCCAAATACTGCACCGTCTTTGGATCAACACCTTTGTAAATCAGATTGGTGATGTAGGTGTGCCGCAGCATGTGCGGAGTCACCTTGAAGTCCATCGTATACACCAGCTTGGGATTGTTCGGCTGATGCTCACCAAGCCTTGGCTTTATTCTATGCTTGATGGACTGCCCATTTACATAGGTGTAATAACAGCGTTCTGCGGTGGAACGGACTGTTATGTACTTCCAGACCCTCACAAACTGTGCTTCCGTCAAAACAGTTCCCTTTGAATTGGAGATCACATATTCCGATTCTGATTTTTCCCTTGCTTCCTTGAGACAGGCTACCAGGCATTTGGGAATCGGAACATCTCGCTTCGCTGCCGGAGTCTTCAAAAGTGTGTTGACCACCGGCTCACCGCCTTCCACATGCCATGCACGCCTTACAGAAATGTACGGCGTTTTTTCATCCAGGAATACGCAGTCCCATTTCAATCCAAGAATCTCTTCTCTACGCAATCCCGCGTACAAGCCGATCATTACGAAAACATACGGTGGTAGCTCACGAATGCTATCCAGCAAAATGGCAGTCTGTTCATCCGTCAAAGCTTCGCGCCGTTTCGCAGGCTTTCCTCCTCTTGCGCAAATCGTTTTGGATGGATTCTCTTTGATCACCTTGCTCTCTTCTGCCGAATTAAAAATGTTCTTAATCAGCATATTAAGCTGACCATACATTCCGGAAGAACCTTTTGATAGCGGAACCATCAGCAGCCGCAGGTCATCTGTGGTCACCTCATCCATATACATCTGTCCAATTGGACCCACGATGTACCGATTAAGCGAAGCAAACGTAGATATATTTTACCCTCCAACGTATTGGTTCTTACCGTTCCAGACCGCATCAGCAGCCATTTTTCGCAGTACTCTTCCACGGTCGGATTCTCTCTGTGGAAAACCACTTCTGCAATTTTCTTCTGGGCATCTTCCACCCGGTCATACAATTCTTCGCGTGTCAGCCCATAGATTGCCACTCTCTTTCCGTCTGCATCTGTAATTCGGGTACGATAATACTGTACCCCTTTCATCATCACTGTTCCGTATTCCGGAAGTTCAGCAGGACGCTTTTTTCCTTTAGCCATGTGTTCTCCTCCTCGTCTATCTTCATATATTGCGTGTTGTCACTTTTATTATCATGGCGTACACCACTTCCTTCAAGGATGTCGAATGTATGTAAAAAGGGCAGGGATTTTTGACCATCCCTGCCCTAAGTTTTTTCTGATTTACTCTTAATCCCACGATGCAAAAGCATCTTCCAGCACTCCTGCGAGCTGCTCTGGGCGATTGTATTTCACCTTGGCGTAAATATCCATGGTGATCTTGCTGCTTTCATGACCGGCAAGATACTGAACTGTCTTCGGATCAACCGAAGCATGAATCAGATTCGTAATATAGGTGTGCCGCAGCTGATGCGGAGTCACCTCAAAGTCCAGACTGTAAACCACATTTCCATTGTGTGCCGCCTTTTGCCCCAGAACCGGCTTCACCGTATGCTTTACCCTCTTGCCATCTTCATAGCGATAATAGCAGCGTTCCTTGGTGGTACGGGTTACGATATACTGCCATAATCTCTTGAATTGCGTATAGGACAACGGGTCTCCATCCCGGTTTGCAACCACATAATCCGATGTCGATGTATTCTTCGCCTCTTTCAGACATTCCAGAAGATTGTCCGGCAGAGGGACATTCCGATGCGCTGCCTTTGTTTTCAGCTCTGTCAGAATCACCGGACGATTATGCTCCGTATGCCAGGCTCTCCGAACGGTAAGGTACGGAGCCTCGCAATCAAGATACACCGAATCCCATTGAAGTCCGAGGATTTCTTCTCTCCGCAATCCTGCGTACAGCCCCAGCATTACAAACACATACGGCGGCAAGCCGTAAATGGCATCCAGCAGCTTATCCACCTGCTCATCCGTAAGCGGGAGGCGTTCCTTCTGGGGAATTCCTCCCACATTCTTCTTCAGATAGATGGTCGGATTCTCATCAATGATCTTGCTCTCCATTGCTGCCGTAAAAATACACTTATATATAACGCTCACCGATTTGTACACGGATGCCGACTTTTTTGATGCCGCCAGCAGTGCCAGGCGAATGTCATCTGCTGTTACATCTCCCATATGCATATCGCCCAATGGCTTAATGGTGTAGTTCTTCACTTTCGATGTATAGTCAATCAGCGTTGTCATCCTGATCTGTGCCGACTACATCAGCAACCATTTCTCGCAATACTCCTCCACTGTAGGTGTACTGCGGCGATACGTCTTGTTCTCAATCTGCTGGATCGCTTCCTGTTCCTTCTGGTACAGTTCCTCTCTCGTTCTTGCATATAAGGAAACCCGCCGCCCCTGCTGATCTGTTACACGGGTTCGATAATACTGCGTTCCCTTCATACTCACCGTACCATAATCGGGAATCATCATTCTTCTTGCCGCCATATCATTACCTCCAATTCTGTTGTTGCTTTCATTATTGCGGATTCATCGTCCATACTCAACGACGTCGATTTTCACCGCCGAAAGCTTCGAGGTTTGCGATATGTCGCAGCACGTTCCATCGGTTTTGCACGGTGTGTACATTTTGCAATGTACTCCTGAAGCCCCACTTCCGTGAAATAAACGCAGCCGTTTTCCACATACTGAACATAGGAGATCAAACCGTCTGTTCTTGCAGCATCCAGTGTTTTTACGCTGATTCCCAGTATACTGGCTGCTTCCTTCCTTGTAATCAGTTTATCCATCGCCTTCTTCGCCTTCCTTTCGGCATTTGCCCTGTCTTTTTTTCTCTGCCTGTTCCGGAATGTAATAACCAAGCTGAATCCTTACAGCTTCGTCGATCCCACGCATCTGCCCCTTACTTACCCGCCCAAGATAGCGAATCACGCATATCTTGTCGCAGGTGTCGAGCTGTTCTGCCAATACCATAGACGGTTTTGCCAGTTCCTTTGCTTTACGGAGAAAGAAATGCGTTGGCTGCTTTCGCTTCTTCTCAATTTTCGATGTCAGCGGAGCAATCGTGATTGTCGGCGCATAATAATTACCGGCATCATTCTGAAGAACCACAACAGGACGAACACCGCCCTGCTTTGATCCAACCGGAACACCGAGATTGGCGAGATATAAATCACCTCGCCGATAAACCCAGTTTTCTTTCATTTTCTGTTGTCTCCAATCTCCATACACTGATATGGATAAAGCCTGCCAGGTATCATGCTGATACAGCACCCAGCAGTGCTTTCTGAAAATATGGTTTCTCTGTACTTTTTCTTATCACTCCAGAGATGTAGGATTTCTCACAGGCGGCAGTGTGCTTCACTGCTCCATTGGAATTTAACCATCCCGCCTTCCTTATGGCCGGACCGCGAATTACGGAAGTATCATTGTCCCTGTCTGGCTTTAGCACCGCCGCCGGTTGCAATCCGGCATTTGCTTCTGCGAAACCGCTATCACCCCGATGGGCTTCATGGCGTGCAGTCGAAGGCTCGACCAAACAGGAATGTACCTGAAGAATGAGTATTCAGTTTTCAAGGGACATCCGGACTTTCGTCCTTACAAAGTAAGTTTAACAAGATTCCTCCGATTTCGCGTTGGCCTCGTAGGCGCACTTTAGTTGTCCTTGCAGGACTACCTATGGTTCGTATTGACTTTTCCAGTGCACTGTGCAGCCGGATTGAGGCAAAAAAATACCCCGTTGGTTTCCCAACGAGGCGCATGATTGTTGCTACTCTCTAACCTGTTTTCAAAGTCATCTAAAACAAAAACGGCCAGCGTATCATGTGCTCTACTCCACACAATACGCTGGCTATTCGTTTTACTTACTGCTTGTACCGCAGCATACCATTTTTCAGTTCAATAAATTTTTCATCAAAAATTTCATGCAACACTTGCTTGCATGGTATCCGTTGCAATCTTCTGACCTCAGACGCTTCCATTACACGGAAAGTGGTTTGGTGATGATCCTGATAAAATGCAATGAGTGATTCAATGTACGGCTCGGCATCGGCAAGTGTCCAGTTTGATTCTTCTTTTAAGCGTGAGAATACTGATACCAGACTGATGCACCGAACATCTTCAAAATTTATGGCTCCATTCCGAGCGTTTTTGTCATCGGAGCAAAATACATATATCTGCTCACCAAGTATCACTGACAAAAACTGTAATAGCACAAACGACTTGATTTCTCCAAGATTATTTTTCTTGCCAACTTCTATATCGAGTCGTTCAAGCTCTTTCAAATAGTCCTCTCTCGATATTGTTGCGTAATCAGCCTCTTCCAATGCCTGATAATGTTCCCAAAAATAATCCTTAGAAAAGGCATCGCAGGCTAATTTTAACATCTGCGTATAAGTCGCACACGCCAGCGGTCCTCGTACAAGTGACAGGCTTTCAAGGATTTCCTGATCCGTGTAGCTTTTTATCTTTTGCGCTCCAATCTTCTCGCTCAACCAGATTGGCGCATCAGCATTGTACCGATTGAGTTCTGTTACGATTTGTGCGTGACAAAAGAACTCATACTCCGGCAATTCCACGACCCGATCAATCAAATGATTATCGCTTTCATCTTGAACAGAGTGCGCTTTGGAAATGAAGTCAGTATCCAACAGTGCGTATTTTTTCACGTCGATCTGACACCCCCCTCAACTCAAGCCGTACTCTTTTTTCAATTGAGCAAGATAGGCAACATCTTCTTTTTCTCTGGATTCCGTCAGATACTCATGTTGTCTATTGTACTCAACCTTCTCAAGGAGTGTGCCAAAAGATTCTGTTCCTTTTCCATCGAGCTGCCAGCGTTTTGCTTTACCTGTCAGCGATACTCTTTCCATTACATCCGCAGAGCCTACATCCAGCAGCTTTTCAGCCTGCTGATGAGATATGTTCCCGCTTTCAAACAAGCGCAGTACAACCGCCTTATAGGGCATTGCAAACATATCCATTAGCATCAGGATAGAATCTACCGAAACCAATTCTTTATCAAGCCCATACAGCAGAATCTGCTCATGGAGCAGTTGATCCGGCATCAGAAGAAGCCCTGCAAAGGCGTTTGCTTCCAAGTCCTCCTGCGTTCTTCCTGTTTCATCACCAGTTGCTGAATCCAACATAGATCCACTTTTTATATAGCTCTGGTCTGCATTTTCCACATAACAGTAGATATGATACAATTCATGCGCCGCAGCAAAAAACTGCTTACAAAGCGGAAGTGCTGTATTTACGCACACAAAAATCGTATCCTGCTTCAAAAAGGTCAATGCCCATAATTCATCATCATGGATCGGGTAACGAAGCATTTCCAGTGCGATTTCTTTCTTTCTGGCATAGTTCTGTATAACGGCAAAAATATTATCCTTGATAATAGAATTGCCGACATACTCTGCCGAAAACTGTCTGACGATGGATTGGATTTCATCAAATTTCTTGTTTTGGCTTACAAAAAGGCTATCTTCCAGAACATTATTCATCACTTATCCTCCCAGGGCTGCTCCATCTTTTTGCCATTCTCGCACACCCTAGTATGGAACAGAATCATATTGGACAGTTCATCCGCAAGCTGGATTCCCTTTCTTGCTTCCTCAGTTTTAACACGCCCCATAAACGCATGAATCACATTTGTGTCCATCGGCTTTTCGGGCATCTTCATCAGAGAATCCATCGTTACATGAAGGTATTCAGAAATTTTATGAAGTTCAATCGCGTTGATTGCTCTTACACCATTCATGATTTTGCTCATTGTCTGCTTGGAGACTCCAATTCCTTCTGCCAGATCAACCTGCTTTTTGTTTTCTTTTTTCAGTTCAGCCTGAATGTTGTTTGCAATTATCATATTTACATCCAGCATATAATCGCCTCCTATTCTTGTACTTATATTATACGCTCTTCCATACAGAATATCAACTATTTAGAGACTAATTCCAGTTTTTAATTTGTTTTGTCACCATTTTAGTTACAAGTCATCACTAACCTTCAGAAGGGTGATTTTCACTAGGGCTATAAGCCTGAACTTTCCTCGACAGCAACAGATTTCAGGGTCATCTTGAAAAATGTAAATTACCAACTTAGTCAGTGACCAAGTTAGTGAGTAGGATGAATCGTCGGACATCCTACACGCAGTTTTGAATTTTTTATCCACCTTATTGCCCACGACAGTGATGGCGCTCAAATTATAGTGATTGGTATTGCAGGTTTTGCCGTCCGCAGCAGTTATTCGAAATTTTCGAATAACTGAATGCAGGACAGTTCGATCAGCAAATCACTCTATCATGGGCACAGCCAATGATAAGTCCTCTGACGCAACTCATGATAACTTAGAGGATGACACCCATCAAGATATCCACCAAGTTAGCCACCAAGATTCTACGCCGTCAGCAGTTATATTGCGCCTAATACCCCATTTCCAACTCGTCCAAAAGCGAATCCTGCGGAAGCGAGGCAAACACATCATTCTCAACCGCACAGCGTAAAGAGTCTGTATTTCGTTTCAGTACATCCGATGCAGAAACAGCAGAAACCTGATATATGCCTTCCTCCAGATGCTTACGCAAAAACACATAACTATGTTTCGGCAGGTTCAAATCCAGCATATCTGTATTATGCGTTGTAAAAATCAACTGTTCATCGTCTCCGATACGATCCAGCATAATACCGAAAATCCGTTTTTCAATATCGCTCTGAATATAAGAAAAATGTTCATCACAATAATAGAAACTGCTCTCCTTTGTCGCCATTACAGCAAGGAACATTGCAACATCAATTCCTTCTGCTGTACCACTGGACAGTATCTCCCGATTCAGCAGTTTACCTTCCTGAATGATGATTTCCGTTCCACCGCGCCGAATAATAAAGGTATCCTTCAAATCTTTTGATAAACTAACGTCCTGCAATGTAGGATCAAGCGTTCCAATAACAGCACGCAATGTCATCAACAAAATGCTTTTATTTGCACCTGTAAGTTTCAAAGATTTTTCTATTTCAGGATATGCAAAACGATATCGAACAGCACCTACCAGCTTCTTAAGTGCTGTAGCGGTTCTGGTTGCCTCTATCGTTTGATCTTTCAGCTTCTTTACACATTTTTCATACGAATCCATCGTATCAATGTCTGCGGTCTGATACTGAATGTCAATCTCCTGATTAGAAGCATCAATCTGAGCTGACAACCGCTGCAGGCGGTAATCACCATTTACAAAATCAATACTGAAGTATCCCTTATTGCCTGAAACCATCTCATACAGCGGTGTTGGATTTCCATCAGTCATATATCCAAAAATACGAAGCAAAGCCTTTCCAAGGCTGGTCTTTCCGGTAGCATTTGCACCCATAAGAATTACAGCCTTCTTATAGCGAAATCGCTCTCTTCCTTTCAGATGTTCCTGATCGATAATCGAATTGACAATCTTTTTGGGATAACTGAAATTGATATGAAAATCATTGAATCCATAAATTTCCTTTAACTCAAGGTCTAATACGATCATGTTAGAGCCTCCATTTCATTATTTCGCTATATCCGAACTAACGATACCATATTTGAAAGAGCATTTCAAGGACAATAGCCCACATATCCAAGCAATATTTATATCTATGCTGTATATTATTCTCCATACTGTTAGTTCTAACTTCTTCCGTGCTCTGTATCGTCTGATTCAGAGCAAAAAACACCCCATTGGTTTTCCAACGAGGCATGTGATGCTTGCAGATCCCACACGCGGTTTTGAATCTTTGTATCTTCAAAATATCTCGAATCGGTCATTCCTACACCTCCATCAGATTATTTTTGCGGCAGTAATATCGTTTTACTGCCGCAAAAATATTTCTTGTATATAGTATGACCAATATATCTAATTCGATATGATGCTTGCAGAGCGATAAAATGCTTTTTATATTTTCTTCGCAATCGTAGACAGCTCCGAAATAATGCTCAGAAGATCATTTTTGACTTCCTCTTTACTTGGCTCACTGCCCATCAGAAGATAATCCGTGCTGACATGGAGGATGCAGGACAGTTCGATCAGCAAATCAATGGAGCAGCTGCGTTCTCCATTCTCCATGCGACTGACGTGCTGCTTGCTTGCCAGTCCCAGGCGAACCGCCAGTTCCTCCTGCGTAATGCCACGGGAAGTGCGAACATCGTGAAGTCTCTTACCAAACTCTTTTGCGTCAAAATACATACGTTTCTCCTTCCACACAGCCGGTACAGAACCGGATCGACGGAAGGTCAAAAAAGAGCCGCATGACGGTGAAGAAAAAATCCTGTGCCGATAAAACAGAACGTGGGTATCCCATAATTCTGTCTCATGCGGCATTCGGAAGACTTCGCCTGTCAGCGGCTCCACAGCACAGCTATGACTTATAAAATTGTGTTAATAGGGTTATTTATTGTCATCTCAACCATTCAAAGACGAATAGTAGAGCTGCAATCTCCGTAATCTTCTCATCTCCAAAACATTGAAGACGGTCTCGCGTCCGCAGGCCTTGCATTTGGTCTGCACATGTCCTCTGGTATCCTCAAAGACGATGATTGAATTGTGTCGGCAATAAGGGCACCTGACAATCCTGGGCTTTTGCGAAGCAATCGCATCCTTTGCCCGGATGATTTTAATCTGCATTTCCGCAGATGGTTCCGATACTCTGATATTCCTGCTCATGGCCACACCTCCAATGGATCACGATATTCATAATCCTTTTTCCGGTTCAGATAGCCCAATTGTTCCAATCGGATAGCAGCTGCCGATCTTGAAACGCCAAAGGCACCACAGAAAGTATCCATCTTCACCTGATCCTTGTCGTAAAAACGCCATCCATAACAGGTCAGAGGCTTTCCGCTGTTGATGAACCACATCGCCCGATCCACCTCTGACTGAGGCATCAGAATAGCAGCTCCCAGCGCATTGGCCTGCCATTCGTTCCAATCCTCCTGCGTTCTCAGAACGCGGGAGCCATTTTCTCGCACTTCCGGTCTCTTATGGCATGCTATCTTTCGGTCATCGGCATCCAGCTGAAACAATATCTGGTGAGCGCACTCATGTGCCAGCGTAAACCTGCGTTTTCCGCAGAGTTTCCGTATATTCTCCGGTTCAATGAAGCTCTTGTCCAGAACCACGTCATTGGTTTTCAGGAAGATGCTCCTCTGACTTCCATCGACTTCAATCTGATATTCTGTATCCACATACGCAGTCAGACCATAGATGCTTCCGTCCGAGGACAGCTTTTGAAATGACACCTTCAGGTTCAGATAATCGGATGCGAACTGGTCAATGGGTGTCGGAAGCGCGAATCTCGACGGATCATCTGCTTCGCTGCCGAAAAAGGACTTTTGAAAATCTCTTATCACTGCAACAGCGATTTCTTCTATGTTTTTCTGTGACAGGATTATAGACACTGCTCCTTTGCCTCAACGAACCATTTTTCATCTTCGTTGAACAGAAAACTCTCATGCCCACCGATCATGACCGTATAACGAATTCCGCAGCCGCCCACTTTCGTGGAAGCCGACCGGCACTTATTCTTCAATCGGTCGATCTCATACACCCGTCCGTCAATCCAGCGAATCAGGCGCGGACGAATATTTCCCTCTGCATCCACATCTAAATTCACAGGTACATATACTTTTCTGCATTTCTGTTCCGACATATTCTACGCTCCTCCTCTGTAAACCGGCGAATGTGTTGACTTCTTTTAGCAAAGAACTCACCAGATTCTACCGGTGCTGTATTAACCAATCATTCCTGTCGGCATAACCAAATCCACTTTTCGCTCTGTCGACATCTTGCTTTTCTGAAAAAGTACCCCATTTTTAATCGCATCTTTCCCGAATCGGAATCGAATCTGCTCAATCGCTGCGTCCAGCCGTTCCTGGCGATCCAGTGATTTCATATCGGTGAATAGGTCGTATTGTATCGGACAATCCTCTTCAAACAGGTTGATTGCTCGAACCGTCACTGAACGAATTGGGTGCTCCCACTGATAATTCTTTGCAAACAGCGCAAAAGCGGTTTTCGCCAGATAAGTAGGGCTTTGTGTCGGAATACTAATCCGGCACTGCCACTCTTTCGTGTAAAGCTCGTTGTTGCGGATGGAAATCGCTATTCCGCCCGCTTTCTTCTTATGTGTTCGCAGCTTGGTTCCAATCTCCTGCATCAGCTCCAGCATGACACACCAGACTTCGGCGTTATTATCCAAATCCTGCATGGTCGTTATCCCGTGCCCAATGCTCTTTACTGGGGAGACATAATCGGAACGCATAACCGGCGAATCATCCAGTCCATTGGCATATTTCTTAATCGCCAGTCCATTCTTTCCAAGGCGGCACTTCAAGAAATCATCCGACGTTGCAGCAAGCTCTCCAATGGTATGAATCCCATAACCGGACAGAATCTTCTCGGTCGCTCTGCCGACTCCAAGCAAGTCAGAGGCGGGAAGACACCAAATCTTCTCCCGGAACGAATCTGCTTCGATGCAGGTAATCGCATCCGGCTTTTTCATATCCGACCCAAGCTTGGCAAAAATCTTGTTGAAACTCACTCCTGCGGAAATCGTAAGTCCCAATTCAAACTTAACCGTTCTGCGAATCTCATCTGCAATTTCAAATCCGGTTCCCATGCAGCCGCTTCCGGTCACATCCAGCCAGCATTCGTCCATCCCATACGGCTCGATCTGATCGGTATAGCGACCATATATTTCACGAGCCAGCTTTGAAGACTTCATATATTGCTCATAGTGCGGCTCCACGATCACAAGATCCTGGCACTTCTGCTTTGCTTGCCAGATTGCCTCTCCCGTGGAAACGCCAAACGCCTTTGCTGCATAGTTCTTCGCAAGTACGATGCCATGCCGTTCCTCCACAGAACCGCACACTGCCACCGGCTTGTTCTTCAGTTCCGGGTTCAGCATACACTCGACAGAGGCATAGAAATTGTTCATATCACAGTGAAGAATCACTCTTTGCATTCCGTATTCCTCCTCTCCGTTCGTGAAAGAACGAACAACTTTTCACGAACGCATTGACACACAGCATTTCTTGTGATACTATAATTACACGAATTGTATTTCGTGTTTTCATCGTCATTGTAGCAAGCACAGTATTTCGTGTCAATATGTTTTTATGAAAAAGTGTTCGTGTTCGTCATCAAAAAAGAAAGAGGTATTCCTATGGTCTTCAAAGAAAGGTTGAAAGAAAAAAGAACAGAAGCCAATTTAACTCAGGTAGAACTTGCAGAGAAGGCCGGTGTAACCGCCCGCACAATTCAGAATTATGAGCTTGGCAGCCGCAAACCATCCAATATGGTTACGATCCAGAAAATTGCGGATGCACTGAATACTTCCACCGAGTACCTGCTGGGAAGCAGCGGCACCTATGTCGTAGAAGCCCATGAAAAAGGTGGCGCAAAAGCAGCGAAAGATATTGAAGAACTGGTCAGTGAAGTGACCGGTATGTTCGCTGGCGGCGAATTAAGCGAAGATGCCATCGAAGGGGCTTATAAAGCTCTGACCGATGCCTACTGGATTGCCAAAGAGAACAATAAAAAATACGCCCCGAAAACGAGGCGTAAAAAATCCGATCAGTGATATTTATCGTACACACTTTTCGCTATACTGTAAACTGGAGGTGGTATGATGAATGCGGAACAGCTTTCACAGGCTGGTGGGAAACTGGTAAAACGCTGCGGTTCCAGAGACCCTTTTGAAATTGCAAGGCAACTTGGTATCAATGTCATGCTTTGCGAAAATTTTGGTTCCCTGAAGGGAATGTACCGGGTGATTAAGCGAAATCGCTTTATTTTTCTGAATAACAGTCTGGATGAAAATATGCTGCGCATCGTATGCGCACATGAATTAGGGCATGACCAGCTTCACCGGAATATGGCGAAAACCACCCCGATTCATGAGTTCATGCTCTACGACATGAAATCCAAGCCGGAATATGAAGCCAATATCGTAGCAGCAGAAATTCTGATGGACAGCGATGAAGTTCTTCGCTACATCTATGAATATGGATACACCGCCGAGCAGATTGCCAGTGCGATGTCCACCGACATCAACCTGGTTGCGCTGAAGGTCGCACACTTAGCTACCCTTGGCTATAATCTGCACGCACTGGAACATAAGAGCAACTTTTTGAAATAACGCACCTTCGAGGAGCCTTGACCGGCTCCTCTTTTTGTTGCAAATTGTGCAGGCGGCGCTTGCACAATTTGCAGCCTACTGGACGACGGCTTTTTTCTTTTGCCGTCATCCGGCAGGTGATTGAAATTATTTGTTTTTCTTCCTACTAACTAACAAATTCTTTAATATGTTAACATCCCTGTGCAATAATGCATCTAACATGATCATCTTTTAGAATACCCTCAACAGGATAAATCCCATAAAAAAGGTTCTGACATTGAAGCACAGCTCCATGTCAGAACCCTTTTATTTCACAAATTATTTTTTAGGGTTGCGTCGCCCGGTGTTTTCCGAGCCACGCACTTCCTCATGGTAAAAGTAATCAACAATTACGGGTTGCCCAGGCTCTGCCCGGCCGTAGGGCAGCTCGTTGTCCACGAAGGGACAGCTGTATTCTTTCGCCAGCCGTTCCGCTTGATCCTCCAAACCACAGAAGTAGCTTCTGTCTCCCTTGTTGTAGATAGCGTCGTACAGCGGAACCAAGTCAGGATATTTTTTACAAATATAGTCCATGATGTCTTTTTTGAATCCGCCTCGCAGGTTTAGATTTTCTAACCATATCAGGTCGCATTGATTTCTGACCTGATGGAAGATAGCCTCAAAATCCGTGATACCGGGAAAAAACGGAGCGATAAAGCATACGGTGCGGATACCTGCGTCATAAATCTGCTTCATGGCCTCCAGCCGTCGCTTAATGCTGACGGCATCGTCCATATCATTTTTAAAGCCTTCGTCCAATGTATTGATCGACCAAGAGACCGTGACCTTTCCCAATTTTTTCAGAAGGTCGATGTCACGGATTACCAAATCCGACTTGGTACAGATGAGAATTTCCGCCTCGCTGCCCCGAAGCTGCTCAAGAAGCTTTCGGGTGTTCTGAAACTGAGCCTCCTGAGGCAGATAGCCATCGGTCACTGAACCGATGACTACGCGCTGCCCTTTGTACTTTTGCGGATTTTTGATTGCTGGCCAATGTTTCACATCCAGGAATGTACCCCACGGTTCGGTGTGCCCGGTAAATCGCTTCATAAACGAGGCGTAGCAGTATTTGCAGCCATGGGTACAGCCCACATAAGGATTGACAGAATAGCCGCCCACCGGCAGGGAGGATTTTGTCATAATATTTTTGGTTTCTACATCCTGAATCAGAATGCTGCTCTCTTTTACTTCCGCCATGTCTTCTGTTCCTCCAATACCCGGTAAAAAGCCGGGGGAAATTCTTGTACCATCTGTGCCTCTCCCATGATAGGAAGCAGATCTTCCTTCATGAATACAGGGATTCCAAGCGCATGGGCCTGATGTGTCAGGTTCCACACCCATTCCGGTTTTGATACGGATTTGCCCTTCCTATGTCCGGTCTCAGTCCCAATGACGATCCACTCAATTCCGGTAAGGTCCACCATACCAACATCATCAAACATAGGTTCAAAGGTCACATGATAGTGTCCGCCATGGATATGCTCCCGCAAAGTCCGGATACGGTTTTTCTCTTTACTGGAGGTAACAGTTACACCAAACCAAGCATTCTCCAGGGTAGTGGAAAACACAATATTCTCTGGTCGCTTGGTCAAAAAAAGATATTGGTGCTGCGGATTTTCAGTCATCTTGTCAAATATCTGTTCCCGCCACTCTGTATTCCAGTGGGAAAAATCGCTCATGCCGGTGAGCAGAAAATTCTGTGGGCGCTTTTTCTCCATCAGCCGCAGCTTATTTGGAAAAAACTCTGGCTTTTCAAAGTCGTCGGTCATGTGAAACCGGCGGACATTGTTTCTGGCATAGCAGTAGCTGCAACCAATAGTACAGCCGATCACCAGATTCATGTTCTGAATACAGTCTTTAATACAAACAGCCACCGCTGATGCCTCCTTACCGTTTTAAGATTTAGCCTTCCGCCGCAGGTGCAACTTTCCCGAAGCCATTCCAGGCATACAGCCCCTTCTTGTCCTCATCACCCAGGAACTTGTCCACCTGACAGATGTGCAGGATATGGTCGCCAACTTCTACCGACTGCTGCAAGGTAGCCACCATCGCCAGACGAGTATCCACCGGAATCTGGATGTCACTGCCCTCCACAGCCATCATCTCGATGTTGTTGGCGGCCACCTTGTCGGTCTTGGCACCGGTAGACGCTCCGCAGGCTATCACAGTCTGGGCAAGACTCTCGCCAGGAACGGTGACAATCACCTTGTCGGTCTCCCGTACCTGCTTACCGGTGTGGGACTGTTTGCTAGTGGCGAAACCCACCATGGGCGGGTTGAAGGAGAGGTAAGACACAAAGCAAATGGGAGCCAGGTTCGTAGAACCGTCCTCCTTTTTAGAGCAGATCAGTGTCAGCGGATTGGGGGAGGTCAGAACAGTAGCCTCCATAATGTTCAGTTCTTTCATGTTATTCAGACCTTTCTAAGAAATTTCAGTCGTTGACTGCACGGCTAACTAGTGATATATTTATTATACCTGCTAGCAATTTTTGTTCAAGTACGCAAATTGTTTGTACCTGGTATCAAAAAATATACTGCAAAAGACGAGGAAAGATCCAATCATGACTTATGAAGAATTCAAAGAAAAGGTTAGCAGTGTCATTCTAACCGATGATGGAAACTGCCCGGTCACACCGGTGGTTCAAATGCTGCAGGGCAAATGGAAACTCCAAATTCTCTATGAACTATGCATCAAGTGTCCCATGCGGTTTGGGGAACTGAAAAAAGTTCTCAAGCCCATCACCAATACAGCCCTGACCAACGCCCTGAAGGAGCTGGAAGCGGATGAATTGATCCAGCGCATCCAATATAATGAAATGCCCCTACGAGTGGAATACTCCCTCACCAAGAAAGGACGGGATCTGTTGCCGGTCTTTTACGCCATTTCCCAATGGGGAATGAAATATATACCATGATTCTAACTATACTAATCCGCAAGATAATAGCCGGGAGGCATTGACGATTTGAGTCAACTTCCCGGCGTTTTATTTTCTGCATTTTCTACTGCTGCAAAGGATTCAGGAAGCAACCTGATTCATGAGAGTTGATAACTCCCACCGCCTGCAAATAGGCATAGATGATTACGGTCCCCACAAACTTCATGCCTCGCTTTTTCAAGTCTTTTGAGATAGCATCCGATAATGGTGAGCTGACCTTGTCTACTTCTTGGATGCTCTTTTCATCTGTCCAATGCCATAAGTATCGGTTAAAACTGCCCCACTCTTGCTGTATCTTTTGAAACACTTGTGCGTTGACCACTGCAGCTCGTATTTTCAGCCGGTTACGGATGATTCCAGAGTCAGCTTGCAGAGCCGTCAATTTTTCTTCGCTATAAGATGCCACCTTCCGTAAATCAAACCCGTCAAAAGCACGGCGAAATGCTTCTCGTTTATTTAAGACACATTCCCAGGTGAGGCCTGCCTGAAAATTCTCCAAAATCAACATTTCAAACAGCAACTGGTCATCGTGGACCGGTCTGCCCCATTCCTCGTCATGGTATCGCAGATAAGTGGTATTAGTCGGGCTCACCCAATGGCATCGAATCTTTCCATCTGTCCACTGCATTCGTATAGTCATTTTGAACTTGCTCCGAAATCGTTATGCCTCGCACGCCTCCCGGAGAGCAGGCAGCAGCTCATCCAGCCGCCCGTCCAGACCGAAGGACTTTTCTTTGATATTGTCCGTAATGTAGATCTCACCAAGATTGAGGGTCACATAAGTGGCGTTTGGCTCGCTGGCCACCAGGCGCATCATCGGGGCCTTGATCAGCTGATTGCGCCAGCCAATGCCCAGCTCCAAAACCACCAGTTTCTTCCCGTGGTAGGTTTTCAGAAAGTTTTGAAACCGTGCCTGGGCAGCGGTATCCGGAATCATTCTCTGACCCGCACCCATGTGGATGTCCATGGGACCGCCGCACTTGGGACAGCGCGGCACCAATTCTGTAGGCACATGGCCGCTCTGTTCGGCAGCCGATAATTTTTCTGCCACCTCCAGACTAGGATAGATGGTGTCGTGGCAGGGGCGGGCACACTAGAATACAAAAAATCCGAACCCTTCTCCTATCGAGAAAAGGTTCAGATTTTCATGGTTTGGTGCGGATAAGAGGACTTGAACCTCCACCGGGTTGCCCCGATTAGAACCTGAATCTAACGCGTCTGCCAATTCCGCCATATCCGCATATTCTGTTTTGTTCGTGAGCTGTGTCGCTCGGAACGATAGTTATTATACCAGATGCAACAGAAATGTCAACACCTATTTTCAAATTTTTCTGACAAATTTTTGCATGGAAATTGATGCAGTCCGTACAGCGGCTGTGGGGCGAAAAATTCATTAAAGTGTGGTACAATAAAAGCTACGCGGCGGGGCGCTTCCCGTACAATGATAAAAACGAGGGAATGCATATGGCAAACGGAATCATCTTTCTGGTGGGTGCACTGATCATGTTTTACATGGCGCTGCGCAGTGTGCGGCAGCGGCGCAGTCTCTGCACGAACGGCGAAAAAGTACAGGCACGCATCACTGGCACAGTGCAGAGCCGGGACGGCACGGCCTATGTGCTGGAGTTCACCACGGCGGGCGGCAGCCACCGGCTGCAGTACCCCAAACCCTCCCGCAGCAAGGATTTTGCCGAGGGCAGCGTGGTGACCCTGTACTACGACCCGGAAGCCCCGGAGAAAATGTATGTGGAGGGCGATAAGTCGGTGCTGGGCGCCGAGGCGCTGTACGCAGGCATCGGCGTGGCATTGCTGGTGCTGATGTTCGCACTGCTGTGAGAGGAGGAACCATAAGATGAAACTGGAACATTTTGGTATGGCAGAGCCGGGGGACTGCCGGCTGGTATTTACGGCGGATGCCGAAGAGCTTGAACGGGCCATCACGGCCGAGCAGGCTGTGCCGGACGCCCCGCAGGCCGAAGAGGACTTGCTGACGGCGGCGGTGAACCGCACCATCCTGGAGGGCTTTTCGGCCCTGTATGAGCAGATCGCGGCGGAGTACGGCGTTACGCCGGTGACCGACCCGGACTTTGAATTGCTGGCCGTGAACCGGGCCGAAGGGTTCCGGGCCGGGGCGCAGTTCTATGCCCTGCCGCCGCTGACGCTGGGCCGGTACACCGGTTTTGTGCAGGCGGTAGAGCCGCACCTCATCCGGCAGCTTACCATTGAAATGGAGATCAACCGTCATCATGGCGATGAGGAGCGTGCGGCAGATGCTGCTGGAAAGGCCGCCCTGCGTCAGCAGGTGGCCCGGGAACTCTACGCCCAGCGCTGCGTGCAGGCAAAGGCCCGCGCGGAAAAAGAAGTCATCTGGCAGCTGGGGGACGAGGTGACCGGTCCTCTGCCCAAACAGCTGGTGGGCGGCAACTATTTCGCCGAGCAGCGGCAGTTCAACTTGAGCCTGCAGGCCAACGGCATCAACTTTGATCAGTTCCTCAAGGTGCGGGGCCAGACGGTGGAAGAGTTCCGCACCTGGATGCACACCCAGGCGGAACGCAAGCTGCGCAGCTGGCTGGGGCTGCTGCTGGTAGCGGAAGCAGAGGGCCTGCAGCCCACGGAAACCGAGGTGACGGCCGCCCTGACCGACTGGAATGAGAAACTGGACGGGGAACGCACCTTCCCGGCCAACGATGCCCGCAAGGTGCGCCAGCGCCTGATGCGTGCAAAGGCAACGGCCTTTGTGCTGGAGCATTCCACCCTGACCCCGCCCCCGGCAGAACCGGTGGTGCAGGAACTGCCTCAGAAATAAGGAAAAAAGCCGTGTTCCCACGCCGACAGATCGGCAGGGAGCACGGCTTTTAAAGGATGGGGACTAGGTTTGGGCTCAGGCTTCTTTCAGATGCAGCACACCGGCCTGCACCAGACGCTTGCGCAGCAGGGCACCCACAATGCAGGACACCACGATCTTGGCCAGATCCAGCGCGATGAAGGGATACACGCACACAGCCAGTGCATGGCCCAGGTCGCACTGCATCTGGAACACGAACCAGGCGGTACCCAGGACGTAGCAGGCGGCATCGCCCAGCACCAGACCCACGGCGGAGATCACCGGCTGGCCATTGCTTTTTTCAATGAACAGGCCGCCGATGAAAGCCAGCAGCAGGTAACCCACCAGATAGCCGCCGGTGGGGCCTGCCACCTTGGCCAGACCGGCACCGTAGCCGGAGAACACCGGAACGCCGATCAGGCCGATGGCCAGATAGATGACGACACTCAGGGTGCCGAACTTGGGGCCCAGCAGCCAGGCGGTCAGGCAGATGACAAAGTTTGCCAGCGAGATGGGAATGGCTCCGATGGGCACGGTCAGCGGGCCGAGCACGCACAGCACGGCGGCCATCACCGCAGTAACGGCCATCTGGTAAGTGGTGATTTTTTGATTTTTCATAGTAAAATTCCCCTCTGTAAAAATTTGCAAGGCAGTTCTGTGCAAGAGTATAGCCTGTGAACGGACAAATGGTCAACAGAAAAGTTTGCGCAGGGTTTACAATTGACCGAAGAGGGGAGAGAACAGAAGGGAGACTGTATGGGCGGAGGACACGTTTCACGGCCGGATTTCGGCATGGCACAGCCGGACCCGGCACATCCGCTGACCGAATTCTATCTGCTGGTGCAGCAGGCTCTGGATAAGGCAGGCTGCTTTGCGCTGCCTGCCCTATATGCCAGCCTGCAGGCCCCGGCGCGCCGGATCTACCCGGAAGAAGCGCGGGAGTATCTGCGTCTTGCGCCGCAGGCAGGGGAGGGCTTTGTCCGCCTGCAGGCGGCGGTGCAGATGCAGGTGCTGTACAGCAGCCTGCAGGTGGCAGCCGACGGTGCCCCGGCGGCGCTGCTGCTCACCGAGGAGTGTACCCGCAGCGTGACGGCGCTGCAATTGCTGCCGCCCTTTGTGTGGGAGGATCCGCTGCCGCCGCTGCCGGATGTTCCGGCGGCACTCACTTTGCAGCTGACCGTGTTAAGTATCTTAATAGGCAAAATCCTATT
>OGXZ01000705.1_pt1 | contig 19767 bp, 16 predicted proteins | sample 1576431 | NCBI WGS metagenome assembly OGXZ01 (sample SAMEA3541590, study PRJEB24748) | human gut metagenome | biome: human gut; feature: human-associated habitat; material: faeces | place: China | collected 2012
GTCTGTGGCAGCCTGGGTTGCTGTAGTTCCGCCATCATCATTCTTGCACCACAACGAGTCTGCCCAGTCCGTCGCCGGCCTTAAGGACGCCACGGTCTTTGGCGTCGTCGACCATCACCGCATCGGCGACTTCGAGACCGCCGGCCCGCTGCACTACATCTGCCTGCCCTGGGGCTCCAGCTGTACCATCGTCACCAAGCTCGCCGGCGTGCTCGGCGTCGAGCTTTCCGACGTTCAGGCCAAGCTGCTGCTCTCGGCCATGATGACCGATACGCTCATGCTCAAGAGCCCCACCACCACCGATGTCGACCGCGCCGTCGCCGCCAAGCTCGGCGAGCAGGTGGGCGTCGACCCGGTCAAGTTCGGCATGGAGGTCTTCCTCACCCGTCCGTCCGGCTCCTTCACCGCAGCCGAGATGGTCGGCAACGACATCAAGATGTTCGAGCCCGCCGGCAAGAAGCTGCTCATCGGCCAGTACGAGACCGTCGACAAGACCCGCGCCCTCGGCATGATCCCGGAGATCCGCGAGGCCATGCGCGCCTATCAGGCCGAGAAGGGCGCCGACGGCATCGTCCTGTGCATCACCGACATCATGGAGGAGGGCTCGCAGGTTCTGCTCGAGGGCGAGACCGAGGCCGCTCAGAAGGGCTTGGGCATTGCCGACGAGCACGACGGCGTTTGGATGCCGGGAGTCCTCTCCCGCAAGAAGCAGGTCGCTGCTCCCATCATGGCCGCCTGCTAGTTTTTGTAACCTGCTCACGACCGGATCGCGGACGCTCCGCGCTCCGGTCGTTTTTTTGTGCGCGGGATCGCGTCGCCTATTGAACGGGGGCGCTCGCACCGTTGAGCAAATAATGTTCAACCTGTGGTTCCGCTTTTCGGCCGCGCTTGTGCGCTTGTCGCACAGGGTAGGCTAGATGCAAGCGTAATACGTTGGAGCGCGGCGCCGCCATTTGGGCGGGCCGTGCTTTTTTAAGACGGGAGCCTTCCCGTGAAAGGAGCCGCCCATGGCAGCACCCGAGCAGCTGTTTAACGTTCGTGAGCGCAAGCGTTTTGAGCGTCACGACATTTGGGAGCGCATTGCCGAGAACGGCACGATTTCCGCCGCCGTCATGGTGATCGCAGCCATCGCCGCGGTCATCTGCGCCAACACCGATGCCTACGAGGCTATTCATCACTTTTTGGAGACCCCGCTGTATGTGGGTCTTGGCAGCCTTACGGCTGGCCTTACCGTCGAGGTCTTTGTCAACGACTTTCTCATGGCGATCTTCTTTTTGCTGGTGGGCATCGAGCTTAAGTACGAGATGACGGTCGGCGAGCTCAAGAATCCGCGTCAGGCCATGCTTCCCATGCTGGCGGCCGTGGGCGGCGTCGTCGTTCCCGCCTGCATCTACCTGATCTTTAACCATGCCGGCGCGCACAACGGCTGGGCTATTCCCATGGCAACCGATATCGCCTTTGCGCTGGGCGTGCTATCGCTTTTGGGTAACCGCGTGCCCAACGGCGTGCGCGTGTTCTTCTCGACGCTCGCCATTGCCGACGACCTGATCTCCATCGCCGCTATCGCCATCTTCTACGGCCAGAGCCCCAGCACGTTTTGGCTGGGCGCCGCTGCGGTTGTGACCTGCGCGCTCGTGTGGCTCAACAAGACGCAGCACTACCGCCTTGCCCCGTATTCGGTGCTGGGTCTGCTGCTGTGGTTCTGCATGTTCAAGAGCGGCGTGCATGCTACGCTTGCTGGCGTCATCTTGGCCTTTACCATCCCGGCCAAGTGCGGCGTCAAGCTCGATAGCCTTACCGACTGGCTGGGCGAGTGCCTGCCGTTGCTCGACGACCGCTACGACGACGAGGCGCACATCCTGGGTCAGCACGACTTTACCGTCTCGACCACCAAGGTCGAGCGCGTCATGCACCGCGTGACCCCGCCGCTCATCCGCATGGAGCGTCTGATCTCCACGCCGGTCAACTTTGTGATCCTGCCGATCTTTGCATTTGTCAACGCGCAGGTTCGCCTGGTGGGCGTGGATATGGGCACGCTGCTGACCGACCCGGTGACGCTCGGCGTGTATTTTGGCATGCTGCTGGGCAAACCGATCGGCATCTTTGGCATGACGTTTGCCCTGGTTAAGCTCAAGATTTCCGAGCTGCCGCGCAACGTTAACTGGCACATGATTGCCGGCGTGGGCATTCTGGGCGGCATTGGCTTTACCATGTCGATTCTCATCAGCGGCCTTGCCTTCCCGACGGCCGAGTTTGAGGTCCTGGCCGCAAAGGCCGCCATTCTTGCCGGATCCGTTACCGCCGCGGTGCTGGGCATGATCTACATGAGCGTGGTCTGCAAACACCCTGCGCCCAAGGACGAGTAAGAGCACATACAAGTTTGAAAACGGTGGGCACAGGTGCCTACAGAATACAAGAAGAAACTGAACGGCGGCATCGTAATCACCGGCGGTGGTTCCAACATGAAGAACATCACCAAGGCTTTCAGCAAGAAGACGGAGATTGACAAGATAAACATCGTGCAGTTCATCAACGACACCGTGACGACGACCAAGAACATCAACCTCCCCCACGACGGTACGCTGAACACCCTGCTGGGACTGCTCATGAAGGGCGACCAGAGCTGCGACGGAGGCGAGATAAAGACTTCTCTCTTCAATGAAAGCAACCAGCCCGAACAACCTGCTCTGACAAAGACACAGCCTACGGAGCCAAACTATGTGGCTGGTGGAACGGCAGGAGTGAGGACTCCGGCAGAAATTGCCGCTGCTGCGGAACTGCAACGCAAGCAGGACAACGACGAATGGACAAAGGCCGTTGCCGACAACACCATCGGTGCATACCAGAGCTACAAGGAGAAATATCCTAACGGACTGCACACCGAAGAGGCTACAAAGATAATCGAGGAGATTCAGAACAAAGAATCCAAGCCGAAAGACAATATAATCAAGAGGGGCATCTCGGTATTCAAGAGGTGGATTACTGAAGAAAACGAAGAATAATACTACCGACATAAACGAGACATAAGAGAGAGAAAAGACAAAACTGGTAAACAACGAAAGTATATAAGAGATATGGCAGACGATAAGAAAATAGGCATGATGGCATCAGCCTTCGGCGAGCCGGACAAGCCAAGCAGCATAATAAAAGTCATCGGAGTGGGCGGTGGCGGCGGCAATGCCGTAAACCACATGTACCGCGAAGGTATACACGACGTCACATTCGTTCTCTGCAACACCGACAAGAAGGCCCTTAACGACTCTCCTGTCCCAGTACACCTGCAACTCGGAAAAGAGGGGCTGGGAGCCGGAAACAAGCCTGAGAAGGGACGCCAAGAGGCAGAAGACAGTGAGGAGGAGATAAAGCACATGCTCAACGACGGCACCAAGATGGTGTTCATCACTGCCGGAATGGGTGGCGGCACCGGTACGGGTGCCGGTCCTGTAGTGGCACGCATCGCCAAGGAGATGGGTATCCTCACCGTGGGCATCGTGACCATCCCGTTTGAATGGGAAGGCAAGAAGAAGATTCTGCAGGCACTCACCGGTGTTGAGAAGATGGCACAGAACGTGGACGCCCTGCTTGTGATAAACAACCAGCGCCTCTTTGACATCTATCCTGAACTATCGCTCATCGACGCCTTCGGCAAGGCAGACGACACACTGAGCGTGGCGGCAAAGAGCATCGCCGAGATAATCACGATGCACGGAATCATAAACCTCGACTTCAACGACGTGAAGACCGTATTGAAGGATGGCGGAGTGGCTCTGATGAGTACCGGCTTCGGCAAGGGAGAGGACCGTCTGAAGAAGGCCATCGAAAATGCCCTCCATTCTCCGCTGCTCAACGACAACGACGTGTTCAACTCGAAGAAAATCCTTCTCAGCGTATCGTTCTCTTCGGAGGGCGAAGACAAGAAGAACGAGCTGATGATGGACGAGATGAAGGCCATCAACGAGTTCATGGACGGCTTCGACGACGACATAGAGACGAAATGGGGAGTTTCCATCGACCCGGAACTGAAGGAGAACGTGAAGGTGACCATCCTCGCCACCGGCTTCGGCATGAAGGTGGAAGACGGCAAGATGAACATCACCGACAAGAACGAGCAGAGTGTGGAGGAGATGCGCAAGTCCCGACAGAAGAAGGACGCCGAGGATGCTCTCATCGACAGCTATTATGGCAAGGGCGGCAACAACAAGGAGAGACCACAGGTGCGCTGCTTCATCTTCGGCAACGACGATCTGGACAACGACAACCTCATCTCTGCCATTGAGTCGATGCCTACCTACAGCCGCAGCAGAACGCAGAACAACGAGCTGATAAAGCTCTCTAAGGGCGATGTGGACAGCGTTTCGCAGACGAAGGTGGGAACGACAACTTCGGGCACTATAAAGTTTGCATAGAATTCAAACACAAAAAAAGTAATAACAATGTTATACGATCAAGTAAGCAACGACATCAAGGAGGCAATGAAAGCCCGCGACAAGGTTCGCCTGGAAACCCTCCGCAACATCAAGAAAGTATTCATAGAGGCAAAGACAGCACCAGGTGCCAACGACACTCTTGAGGACGCTGCCGCCCTGAAGATTCTCGCCAAACTGGCAAAACAGGGCAAGGAGTCTGCCGACACCTTCATCGCCCAGAACCGTCAGGACCTCGCCGACGAGGAACTGGCACAGGTAAAGGTGATCGAGGAGTATCTGCCTAAGCCTCTCAGCGCCGATGAGATTGAAGGCATCGTGAAGGGCATCATCGAGCAGACCGGTGCTTCGAGCATGAAGGACATGGGCAAGGTGATGGGAATGGCAAGCAAGCAGATGGCTGGCAAAGCCGACGGTAAGGTGATTTCAGACATCGTGAAGAAACTGCTGGCTTAATCACAAAGTCACGTACAAACCAGAATATATGAGTTTTCCCTCATATCCCGGACAATATCTCGAAGGAAGCATCACTTCCATGGTATCGTCGGGGATATGAGGGGAAATCTGTATCCGGACCATCTATGGACAATCATTCATTTGTCCTCAAGCCAGGATAACTCTCGCGGAACTCTGCCGGTGTCATGCCATAACGCTCCTTGAAAAGGCGCTGGAAGGTGCGCACGGTGGAGAATCCCGATGCCTTGGCAATGCTGTCGATGGTCTGCTTGTTGTCCAAGTCGCGCAGCATACGATAGGCATATTCCAGTCTGTAGTTGTTGATATAGGCTGAGAGATTGGAGAAACCGCTGAAATCCTTTATCACACGCCCCACCCTGTTCCTGTCTGAATGGAACATGTCAACAAGCGTCTGGCGCTGGAAGTCGGGATTAAGATACAATCTTTCGTCGCGGATGGTGCGGTCTATCTGTTCAAAGAGGCTACTTGCATCTTCAGAGTTGTCAGAAGATGCGTCATTTGCGTTTCCAGCCTCTTTGGCAGCCACTGCTGACAATTCCTCGTCCAGACCGGCATTGTCGCCTCTAAGGGCGATTTCCTTGCCTTTTGCGGTTCTCTGTATGGCAACTCTCATCATCTCGCTGTTGCGTTCAGCTTCGCACGCCCTGTTTTCAGCATCTTCAAGTGCCCTTTCTGCCATCTCATACCTGTCTTTATATTCCAATGCCTTCTCTATGGAACTCACAAGAGCCTTGTTCTTGAGCGCCACCACTTGTTTCTGCTTATACAGGCGGAACATATATACCACTACGAATATCACTATTGTCGCAAGCGCCACCAGTGCCACGAGCATGAGCTTGGCGGCAGCCTTGGCATCCTGAGCCTTCATCTGCTCGTCCTGCACCTTGTATACTGACAGCGTGTGTGCCATCAGCGCCATGTTCTGTGCTTCATGCAGCGTGTCTTCAAGATTCAGCGCCCTCCTCAGGTAATGACGCTCCAGCTCGCGGTTCCCCTTGGCAGAAGCGGCACTCGCCTTCAGTTCGAGTTCATCCCTATAGCTTTCGGTTATAGTGTCACCACCGTCTTCCTTGTCAATCTTGGCATATACTGCGAGCATCCTGTCGAAGAGCTTCAGTTCTCCGAGAGCCGGCACTATCATACGCTGGCTGTCGAGGGATTTCGACTGTTCCGACTGGTCAAATTCCTTCAGGCTCTGCATAGCCAGGTCTCTGTTTCCCATTTCGGCATGGGCATTAGACAGGAAAGCCAGCATCTGGGTGCGGTAGAGTTTCAGCATCACGGCGAAGGACTCCTTGTCTTTCTCCCATGCCAGCGGCTTGTCCTTTATTCCTTCCGGATGGGCTATACCCTTGTCGAGCAGGGCAATGACCTTTTCACACAAGTCCACCACATCAGCCGGTCTGTTGAGAATATGCAGTGCCACCACCTTGAGTTTAGATACTATCAGATAACTGTTCAAGCAGTTCCACGAATCGTATTTCATCAGATCGGCAAGAGCCTGGTCTATCATTTTCAGTCCTTCTTCAGAGTTGCCGAGAAGCACCATACCATATCCCACGGTGGCCTTCATCTCGAATTCCTTGTCCTTGCGTCCCAGTTCCTGGGCGAGCGTCTCTGTGGCTGAGGCATACTGCAGCATCGCCGCATTGTTTTCCGAAGCCACTGCCGAGTTTGTCATGAGCGCATAGATGCAGTATGTCAACGTCTTGTCGCCCTTGGTGTCTGAAGCGTCAAGAGCCTGCTGGCAAATTTCCATCACGGAGTCGAAACGTGCCTCAGCCCGATACACCACGATGGCTTCGAGATATTTCTTCTGTCCCTCGCCTATTCTCTCCTCGTCGTATGCCTTCTTTATCATCCCTTTGGCATGCGAGAGGTCGGTGCTGGTCACGATAGTTTCATAAATATGGTTGAAATCAGTGTTCACGTCAACATATGGCGATGTACTCCTGCCGTTGCCTCCGCAAGCGGCAAGAAGCACCATTACCATCGAGAGCACTGCCAGTGGCAACATTCTGAGGTCCATGATCTTCAGTCTGTTGATCATTGCTCAATAATCTCCATAAGTTAATAAAACACTATTGATATCTGATAAAAGGCAAGTCTTGCCTCTGTGGGCATCAACCCAACACTCCGTCGAAGAATGTATGGAGTGCCTGGCGTACGGAGCGTAGTCCGAACTGTTCGGTATGTATCTCCGACAGTGGCAGCCAGAAACATTCGGCGGCATCGTCGGAAGCCTTGAGCTGCGTCTCGTCTGCCACCTTGCAGAGGAAGAACATGTCAAGGGTACGTACGTCGAAACCTGAGAATCTATAGACGTTCGGCTGACTGAACTGGTATTTCATATCCACCACGTCGAGTGCCGTCTCTTCCTTTATCTCTCTTTTCATCGCCTGTTCCACGGTCTCGCCCATGTCGCAGAATCCACCGGGCAGGTCGAGCATCCCCTTGGCTGGCTCCAGCTTGCGACGCTCCACGAGGAGCTCGTTCTTGGAGTTAAGGATGAAGGCGGCAACTGCTGCAGCCGGATTGAGATAGAATTCAAAACCGCAATTTTCACACTTTCTGCTCTTTTCACTTGCTTCCACGAAATGCGAACTGCCGCATTTCGGACAGTATCTGAATTGTTCCAATACGTGCATAATGTATGTTTTTTAAGTGATGCTGACAATGGCCGTCGTAGCCTTTGCGACTGCAATATTACAAAAAAAAATGTTTAAATCAATGTGAATGGAGGGAGTTTCTTGCGTATGTCAGTTTTTTTTGCGAATATTGCATTAGCAAACTGCTACTCATGTCGTCTTCCGACATGGGGAATAATCAAAATACGACAACTACGGAAATGAAAAGAGCAAGAATGATTCTGACTGCCCTCCTTGTGGCAGGCACGGCTTGTGTGGCCAACGCCCAGAAGGGCATCAGCATGAACTTATGGAACAACAATGCGCCGAACGACAACGGTGACGCCCAGGACACTGCAAAGGTGTGGGTATACAAGCCGGCAAAGGCTGACAACACCGGCAGATGCGTGGTGATATGCCCGGGCGGAGGATATTCGCATCTGGCAATGGAGCACGAGGGACACAACTGGGCTCCGTTTTTCAACAATATGGGCATCACGGCGGTGGTGCTGAAATACCGCATGCCTCACGGCAACTGCGAGGTGCCCATAGCGGATGCAGAAGAAGCGCTGAAACTCGTGCGCAGAAACGCTGCGGCATGGGGAGTGAAGGCTGACCAGGTGGGCATAATGGGATTCTCTGCCGGCGGACACCTTGCCTCCACTATTGCAACTCATTCAAAAGGTGAAGCCAGACCCGACTTCCAGATTCTCTTCTATCCCGTGATAACGATGATGCCTGACATCACTCATCAGGGCAGCCACGACAACTTCCTCGGCAAGGATGCCAAGAAAAAGGATGAGAAACTGTATAGCAACGACGCCCAGGTGTCGCGAACCACACCACGTGCCATCATCCTGCTTGCCGACGACGACAGGGCCGTGCTACCGGCAAACGGAGTGAACTACTATAACGAACTATACCGCCACGATGTGCCGGCAAGCCTGCATGTCTTCCCGTCGGGTGGCCACGGCTTCGGAATAAGGGAGTCGTTCAAATACCACACCGAAATGGAACTCATGCTGAAGGCGTGGTTGAGAAGTTTCTGACACCAACGGCAGGAAACGTCAACCCAGCAGCTGCTTCAGCTGCTCGAAGGAATCTGCAATCTCGATGTGCCTGTGGTAGTCGCCGCGGATCATTCCGCGCTGCTGCAGGTCGTCGAGCAGTGCGATGAGGGTGTTCCAGAAGCCGTTGATGTTATAGAGTATCACCCTCTTGTTGTGATAACCTATAGTTGAAGAAGCTGCCACGGTGAAGATCTCGTCGAGGGTGCCCAGTCCGCCGGGAAGCGCCACCACTACATCGCTCTTGAGCAGCATCAGGTCCTTGCGGTCGCTGAGATTGTCGCAGGGTATCTCCACACTGAGGTATTGGCTCACGTGTCCGTTCTCTTCTATTTTCGACGGCACCACGCCGATTGTCATGCCTCCGGCATCATAGGCTGCCTTGGCTACACACTCCATCAAGCCCATGTCGCAACCGCCAAACACGATGGAATCGCCGTTTTTTGCAAGCCATTCCCCTAACTCTCTCGTTTTCTCAAAATAAACTGGCTCTATATTCTCATTTGCCGAACAGAATATCGCTACTTTCATATTTCCGTGATTTTTTCCTTTGTGCCGTCTGCTGATGTGACCATTATCTCCAAGCGGCAAGGTATCCCACCGGAGAATACTTGCTCCGCATCCCCACAGTAACGGCTAATATTTTGTTGTCGGGTGTAAAGGTAATACATTTCTTGCTGATATGGGCACGCTTTTCTCCACGTTTTTGTAACTTTGCACAAAATAACCGTTTTCGATATGAATTGGAAAGAACTGATTTCTAACAAGCGCCTCGGACAGGAAGACCGCCACATAGAGCGCCATGACGACCGCAGCGAGTTCAAACGCGACTACGACCGTCTGATTTTCTCTGCTCCCTTCCGCCGCATGCAGAACAAGACTCAGGTGTTCCCGCTGCCGGGAAGCATCTTCGTTCACAACCGTCTCACACACAGTCTGGAGGTGGCGAGCGTAGGCATGTCGCTGGGCAACGACGTGGCGGCGGCGATAATAGGAAAGCAGCCGGAACTGGACAAGACGCTGTTTCCGCAGATCGGCACGATTGTGAGCACGGCATGTCTCGCCCACGATATGGGAAACCCGCCGTTCGGACATTCCGGTGAGAAGGCGATACAGACGTTCTTCACCGAAGGAAAGGGGGCTTTCCTCAAAAACGAAATCAGCGAGGGTACATGGAACGACATTACCCACTTCGAGGGTAATGCCAATGCCTTCCGTCTGCTTGCCCACAGATTCAAAGGGCGTCGCGACGGGGGATTCGTAATGACATACTCCACGCTCGCCTCAATAGTGAAATATCCGTTCGAATCGGCTCTCGCCGGAGACCACGGCAAATTCGGATTCTTCTGCACGGAGAAGGAGATATATCAGAAAATAGCCGATGAATTGGGCATTATCCGTCATTCTCAGTCTGGCGCTCCGCTTGCCTATGCCCGTCATCCGCTGGTGTATCTGGTGGAAGCGGCTGACGACATCTGTTATGAGATAATGGACATTGAGGATTCTCACAAGCTGAAGATTCTTTCGTTTGAGCAGACAAAGGACCTCCTGCTCGGATTCTTCGATGAAAGCGTGAAAAACAGTATCGAAAAGCGCATCAAGGACGAAGGTATCACCGACGACAACGAGAAGGTGATTTACATGCGTGCCTGCGTGATAGGCAAATTGGAGAACGTGTGTGCGAGGGCATTCATTGACCACGAGAAGGAGATTCTCGACGGCACTTTCAAGGGATGTCTCATCGACCACATCCCGGAACCTCAGCGAGAAGCATACAAAAGGTGCACAGAGGTGTCGTTCAACAGGATATACAAGAGCAAACCGGTGCTCGACGTGGAACTGAGCGGTTTCAAGATTATGGAAACGCTGATGGAGATAATGACCGAAGCTGCAGTGCATCCCGACAGGTTCTACTCCAAGCAGCTGATAAGCAGGGTGAGCAGCCAGTATGACATCACGTCGCCGAATCTGGAGACGAGAATCATGGCGGTAGTCGACTATATCAGCGGCATGACCGACGTGTATGCTCTGGACATTTACCAGAAGATCAACGGTATAAGCCTGCCTATAGTATAGGCATTCGAAAGACTAGTGAATTGGTAGTCTAATGAATATTTTATAACTTTATATGAAGAAAATCAGACAGTTACAAAGACATTAATTATTCCGTCTTCACTTGTTACAGTACGGTTGTTGCCAAGATGGTCTTGCGTGAAGTAATGGAAGACGGGGCTGTAGTCATTTTTCCTGTCGAACGTGCAGCCCCAATCCACCGCTTCTGCCAAAGTTACAGAATTGACGTAGTTCTTGTCGGCAGAATGTGACGAGGCTGCAACATACATGGATGCGAAAACAACAAGCTGAAATGTTTTTATATTTGTCATATATTGAGCTTAAACTTCTTTTAGTTCTTAATGATTTTCTTGTTGATAAGAGTGGAATAAATAACTCCATTTTTTTGTGCTGTCATTATATTTAAAATATGCAGTACATTGGTCTTTTATAGAATATTTTAATCCATGTTTCAAATATTTCTTTCCATCAACATTTTTCATGGAAATCATTAATGTATCATCCTTTAAATCTATATGGACCCATCCTAATATGTTTTTAAATTTTTTATAATCACTTTTTTTCATATCCTGTTCTGACGCTAGATATATATCTTTCCTTTTTAAAAGACCAAATGTATTGTCTATATATAGTATTTTTTCATTTTCATTATCTTTTGAACGAATTTTATTTATTAAGATGCTACACGTATAGTTAATGCACTCGCCAATTAATGTAGTTCCAGAAGAAAGATTATAATACCAACCTAAAACATGCATCTTTTTTATATTATTTATCCGCACCCATTTATTGACATTCCTATCGTAAACATATATCAAGTTATACATATAGAAACCACCTTTTATAGGCATACTTTTATAGTGAAGCCTATTCCTATTATTAATATTCCAATATTCATAATCCAGTGTTCTTTTGCTTTTTTTTGTCCAACGAAATCTCGTAAATGTTGTATTGAAAGAAAATATGCAAATCGTATCTTTTAATAATCTGGCATCATAATCACCTATAAGTCCATATTTGTAATTGTACTTTTTATTTTTAGATTTAATCGCTTTTAACTTATCACTTGGATTATATCCCCATGGCTGATAAATATTGTTATATTTAAATCTTTCTTTATCATTATATTTTGAGCTTATGTTTATTATATATACATACGTAGAATCCATGGTCTCTCTTAACATGTCATAGAAACTTTGCGCTGTAATATCCGTAAAATTTAATGTGAATAAAAATATCCAAAATAGTCTCTTCATAATATTCATTTTAAGAATTCATCATAAATCAATAAACTTTATCGAATTGTTCTTGCAATACGCATACGGACTAATATTATAATATTTTTCACACAGCACATCCATTCTGTCCCACGTCGGCACCTGCGAGAAGTATTGTCTCGCTCCATAGCCATACGTGTTCAGTCCGGCGACTCTGTCAAGCTCCTTGCCGTTATATTTATACTGCTGCAAGCTCGCATTCACTCCGACATCATTAATCCATAGGCAGCAATATTGAATGCAATAAAATGCATGTAAAGATATGTTTTAGTCACGTTTTGGGGGTACATATCATAAATATAAATCAACGTATGTACACCGATATGCTGCAAATTTAGTCTAAAAACCAGATATTTACAAATTATTTTCTGACAATTTCATCAGCTTTGGAATCAACCTGCAAGAAAGTCATATCGAAGGTTGGACAATCCTTATATATATAATTGTTTTTGAAGCATACCCAAATCGTTACCCCTCGGGATAAGCAACCTCAACCCCATTCATCAGAAATCTTCAGAAACCATCAGGCAATCTGGTTTCCGGATGATTTCAGAATTCAAAGTCGAGTGTCAGCTCTTCGGGAGGCAGGAGAGTGAAAGAACGGCGATGGAATGGCGTAATACCACATTCACGGATAGCCTGACGGTGTTTCTTAGTTGGGTAGCCCTTGTTGCTCTTCCAGTCATACTGCGGATAGTCTTCCGCCAGGCGGTCCATATAGTCGTCGCGGTATGTCTTGGCGAGGATGCTCGCCGCAGCGATGGAGAGGTATTTGCCGTCGCCCTTCACGATGGTGGTGTATGGAAGGTCGCGGTAGGGTTTGAAGCGGTTGCCGTCTACTATCATCGCTTCGGGACGCACCTTGAGCTGGTCTAAAGCACGGTGCATGGCGAGGATACTCGCATTGAGAATGTTTATCTCGTCAATCTCTCCAGGCTCCACGATGCCCACAGCCCAGTCCACGGCATCGTGTTCTATTATCTCGCGAAGCTGCTTGCGCTTGCGGTCGGTGAGTTTCTTCGAATCATTGAGCAGTTCGTTCTCATAATCGGGTGGCAATATAACGGCGGCAGCAAAAACGCTTCCGGCAAGACAGCCTCTGCCGGCTTCGTCGCAGCCTGCCTCAACGAGACCTTCGTAATAATGATTTTCCAGCATTGTATACTTCTCTTTTTGTTTCGGACAATATCTTTATATCTTTCAAAGTATAAAGGTACGAATTATTTCCGACATATCAAAAAGATACACAGCGAGTTTTATCTTTTAGCCAGAATGACCGATTTTGCGTTAGTCTTGTATAAGAAACCTGTAAGATTAGCCAAATAATAAAGGTGACAAAAATACATGCCAGAAATCCCCCCACACCGTGGGGAACGGAACCCCCTAATGTGGGGTTTGATTCCCCACGACAGGGGGAAATTTCGAAGGTTATGCTTAAGATGACAAATTATGGCTCTACGTCCCACTGAATAGGCACGTTCTTCATCGTGATGTATCCTCTGATTGCTGCATCAACATACAGTCCGAGCTTCAGCACCTGCATCACCTTGGCGGTCTTCTTCACATTCTCGAATCTTGTGTAGGTACCATCGAGCTTCAGTTTAACATAAACTCCCTCACTGACGTCAAAAGAGTCGGATGTAGTGCCGCCGTCTGGCGTATAAGATTCACCGTCTTGGTCAACGAACATTGTTACGCTGCGAAGGTCTGAATTAGGAAAATCTCCAACACCGCCGAGTCCGATACGCGACTTGTCGGCTATCATCTTCACTTTCAGCACGAGGGTCACGGTGCCGTAGTTCTCTGAGGTGCTCTTGCCATAGGCACCAACCAACTGGATGTCTACATCCTTGGCAAAAGGATTGATGATGGTGGCTCCAGACTCTGATGTGGTGGTAGTACCGACGAACTGTGGCGGCATATCCTTGCTGGCTGCTGGATCTGTCCGTTTGATCTTGGCGTCCTTCTTAGATACCGTGTCCAGAGTCTTGGTCACCTTTTTCAGAATATTCCCAAACTGTGCGTCTGCCGGTTGTGCTGCAAAGAAGAAAGCCGCTAATGCCACGAAGATTCTGAATAGATTTCTTTTCATAATAATATAGTTTTTAGTTTAACAATAAAGCAGTGAAGCTTGCTTGATTTATATTTGATTGTTCTTGTATTGACAATGGGGCATCCATTTCCTGCCGGCAAAATTAACGGAAGAATCGGTTTTTCAGGGTTTCAAAGAGTAAATAGATGTGTCATTACGTACAAAGTTCTATGCGTATTGTCCTGTTTTTCTTCTATCTCTATTGAAATATAACGACACCAGCCAACTCATTGACCAATAAATTGACCACAAATGGGCACGATGCTTGCCCAAGTGGGGCAAGGTGCTTTCTCAAGTGGGGCACGCTGCTTGCCCCTGTTGGGCAGATTTGCTGTCAGACGTCTGCCCAATAAGTCAATGTTGTTATACCTATATTCCTGTTTTCAGGATTCTGTCAACGCATACTATTCCTGTAGAATGAATTACTCACAGATGACATTCCTTTCATCAGGTATTTCCTCACATCTGACAATTCCTTTCATCAGCAAATCATCCAGACAATTGCCTGACAATCGCCAGACAACCAACTGTCTGTCTATCAGAATATTACGACAAAAAACCAGATGATCTGACAGTTTTTTTGAAAATTCTTGTTTTTTACTAAAATCAGCGTTATGGGCAACTTTTACTCATATCGAGTAACTTAAACCCCAACCGGTCATTAGGGGCTACTTGGATTTTGGTTTTGGAAAAGTGGACTTTGTTTGGTTAAATTAATTCCACCAACTGGCAATATGTTATATCATATTTAACAGAAATAGTTTGTCTTGTGAACTTATTGTGCAAAAACTCCATATATCTTTGCAACAGGAAGAGGGAAACAGGGCTATCTGTCCCGAACCGGTCATCATAGGTTTAGATAAGCCCAAGACCCTACAGGGTTTCTTCGAGAGAGAAAGGACAAAGTAAAAACAGAAAATAAAAAACTTAAGGATATGGAGAAGAAAATGATTTTGACAACTGGCGTGAATGAGAATGAGAACATTGATTTCACGGAGCTTATCAGCAAGATAGGCGTATGGGCATCAGAACCGGTCCGCCTGTTGGGCGAATACTACTCGAGCGTGCTGGAAAGAAAGCTGTCTATCGGTCAGACATGGCGCCTGATAGAGGTGCAGCTGGCATTCTTCGCCTGCATATTCCCTGCCGATCTGTCGGTGGCTGTCCGTCTGTTAGCCGTTGCATGGCTCGGTTCGGCAGTGACAAGGTGCAGGAAGGCAATGAAGAAGTAATACCATGGAAAACACCTTATATACTTTCAATTTCACAAAATGACGAAACGGCGACAGACCTCAAGCGTGAGGCTGCCGCCGTTTTTTTCGTTATCGTTTCAACCCAAATCGGTCGTTTGGGGAGGGTGATTACTTATTTGTCGATTCCCATCTCCTTGAGCAGACGGTCTGCATGACCCCACTTGTCCATGAGATAGATTACATAGCGCATGTCAACGCCGATGCAACGGGCAAGTACCGGATCGAAACGGATGTCGCTTGAGAGTGAATCCCAGTTGCCGTCGAAGGCGAGACCGATGAGGTTTCCGTTGCCGTCGAACATCGGTGAACCGGAGTTACCACCGGTAATGTCGTTGTTGGTGAGGAAGCAGAGCTGCATCTTTCCGCTCTCCTTGTCGGTGTAGCGACCGAAGTCTTTTGCCGACATCAAGTCTCTCAGCTCTGGCTCAGCGTAATAATCCACTACCTTGTCGCCAGTGTTCATCTTCTCAACGATGCTCTCTGAAGTGGTGTAGTAGCCTGCTGGCTTACCGCCGACTACGAGGTCTTTCACCTGTCCGTAGCTCAGGCGCATAGTGAAGTTGGCGTCGCTATAGTGTGGCAGGTCTTCCTCCATACGCACCTTGGCGTCGCAGAGATAGCGCTCCTGCTGCTTGATTTCCGGAGCGAGGGCACGGATCTTCTCGATCACTTCGTCATAGATAGCCTTGATGTCAAGACCATACTGCACACCCGGATCGTTCTTGTAGTTCTTCTTGTTGAAGAATATCTTCTCACCGCTCTTCATGAGGATAGACTTGGCGTAGAGATAGTCAACGAACTTCTTGTAGTCGCCGCCGAAGTCCTTGTCAATCTTGGCATAGCAAGCCGGCAGATACTTGGCGTCTACATGTTCACGGTAGTTCTTGAGCAGAGCTGCCATAACGTCCTTGTCGAGAGCCTCGTCCCAAGCATTGCTGTTGTCCTCGAACTGCACATACTGCTTTGCCGGCTTGTCCTTAGGACCCTTTACTTCCATTCCTCCGAGCACCTGCAAAGCACGTGTGTTGAACTCGCTGGTGCGGTTGAAAGCCTCAATCCAGTTGGTGAACACATACTGCACGTCGAAGCGCTTGGCGTAGAGGTCTTTCATCTTGTCGAAATCAAGTTTGCCCTTCAGATAGCCGGTGCTGTCCTGATAAGCCTTGATGCGCTGCTCGAACTCCTGCTTCTGACGGATAATACCGATGGAATCGATACATTTGTTCATTCCGATGGAGTTCTTCCAGTAGTTGGAGCTTTGTGCATACTTGGAATCATACTTGATTCTCACTGCCTCGTCGGCACGCATGTGGCGGATCATGATCTGCTGCTTCACGCCACGCACCTGTGCACGTGGGGCATTGTCGGCATCGCGACGCTCCTTGATACCGTATGATGAGAGGTAACGGTTGGTAGTGCCCGGATAACCGATTGTCATGGCGAAGTCGCCATCCTTGTATCCGTCGAGCGACACCTTAGTCCAATGCTTCGGACGATAAGGCACATTGTCCTTAGAGTATGCTGCAGGACCGTTTGTCTTAGGATCGGCATAGATACGGAAGACAGAGTAGTCGCAGGTCTGGCGCGGCCACATCCAGTTGTCGGTCTCGCCACCAAACTTACCCATAGACTTAGGCACGGTGAAGACGAGGCGCAAGTCGGTGAAATCGCGGTATGTCGTGGCGTAGAACTTGTTGCCTTCGAAATATGGCTTGATTTCAAGACGGAGTGTAGGGTCTGCTGCCTTCACCTCCTTAGACATCACATTCTCGATGGAATCGAGGAATTCTGACTGTTTGTTGATAGGCAGGTTGTAGAGTCCCTTCTTGGTGAGCTCGTCAGTGATATCCTTCTGCTCCACCATGAAGCTCACGAACATGTTCTCGTTTGGCAACTCCTCCTCATAGCTCTTGGCATAGAAGCCGTTGAGCATATAGTCGTGTTCTACAGTAGAATGACTGCGGATAGCCTCGAAACCACAGTGGTGGTTGGTGAAGACGAGTCCGTCTGGCGACACCACTACACCGGAACAGAATCCGGAGAAGTTGACAACAGACTTCATGATGGCGTCGTCGCCACTGTAGAGTGCGTCGTAAGGCAGGTTGAAACCGTAGGTCTTCATCTGCTCATACACTGCCTGGGGAAGGTTGTAGAGAGTCCACATTCCCTCGTCAGCCTTGGCGCTGCCAGCAGACAGAGCCAACAGTCCTGCTAACAGGATTGATGATTTCTTTCTCATTTTTCGTATATTTAATTTAAAGTTTCGGCAAAAATACGATATATTTTCCAACTGTACTTGCTTGTGGATGAAAATATCGCTTTTTAATCCTCATAATTTCTCAATTCCTCCGCTGACAACTGTCATTTGCGGAAATGCCTGCCAATCACGGGCAATCCGCTGAGCGGAAAATCCTTCTTCACGATATATGCTATGAAGAGGACGCCAAGCACTGTATTCACCGTCAGGGCGAGCGGTGTGGAGAGTCTGGCATTTGCCGTGGTCATGCAGAAATACAGCACTACGGTGATCAGAACATAAACGGAGATGTCTTTCATCGGATAGGCAATGGGATACTTGCGCTGTCCCACGAAATACGAGAGCACCATCGCCGTGGCGTATCCCGCGAAACCAGCCCAGGCACATGCCATATATCCGTAGCGAGGCACGAATATAACGTTGACCGCTATCAGCACGGCGCATCCCGCACCTGAAAAATACGCTCCCCAGATGGTCTTGTCGATGAGCTTATACCAGAAGGAGAGATTGAAATACACTCCCATCATTATCTCTGCCGCCATGACGATAGGCACCACACGCAGTCCGTCCCAATAGTCGCGGCCGATGATATGGCGCAGCACATCCATATAGCCCACCACCACGAGGAAGGCAAGGAGGGTGAAGATGATGAAGTATTTCATCGCCTTGGCATAGGTCTCACGGTTGTCCTTGTCTTTAGACTTGCCGAAGACGAACGGTTCGTAGGCATAGCGGAACGCCTGTGTTATCATAGCCATGATCATGGCTATCTTGCTTGCCGCGCCATAGATGCCGAGCTGCGAATGGGCATCGCTTCCTTTATATATATAAGGGAAGAGAATCTTGTCGGCTGTCTGGTTGAGGATGCCGGCGATGCCAAGCACGAGGATGGGCCAGCTATAGCTGAGCATGCGGCGCAGGAGCGCTTTGCTGAACGAATATTTCTGTGCTACGAGTTCCCGCCAGAAGAAGAACGTGAGGATGGCAGAACAGAAGAGATTAACATAGAACGCATAGCCTGCTCCCACCGTAGGGTCGTAGATGGCGGATATGAACCCGGTGCCGCCGTTTGCCTCGTAGATATTGGGCAGAATGAGGAAGAACACGATATTGAGGGTTATCGCCATGAAGATGTTGAGGAGTTTCAGGGCAGCGAACTTTATCGGGCGCTTCTTATACCTGAGGTATGCGAACGGTATGCACTGGAAGGCATCGATGGCAACGGTAATCGCCATCACCCATATATACGACTGGTGGTCGGCATAGCCCATAAAGGCGGATATGGGATTGATGAAGAGGAGCACGAGGGCTATGAACATCAGTGAGGTGAAGCCCACACTGATGAGTGTAGTGGTATATACTGTCTGCGGATTCTCTTCTTCTTTGTTGGCGAAGCGGAAGAAGGTGGTCTCCATTCCGTATGTCAGTATCACCATCAGCAATGCCGTATAGGCATAGACATTGGTTATGACACCATAGCCGCCGCTCGCTGCCGACAGCTTTGCCGTGTATAGCGGCACGAGATCTTGAAATAAAATTTCAAAAATTCGGCTTCCCTTTATTGAAAAATAAAAAAAACTGATTGTGGTTTTGACTTTCACCTTTTCTTCTTGTAAAATTTGACATCCAACTAAAAACTTTAACGAACTCCTTGTCTTTCCGTTTGTAATTTCCGGCATTTCTTTTGAAATTTCAGTATAAATATCACTGTAAAGAGAATATCCTTTTGTCCCAATAATACGAATTAACATTTTATCCTCATCAGATAATTGTTTTAACGTATCGTCATAATCTTCCAATGCATACTTATTGGCGCGTTCCTTCCGCTTACTTTTAGCAGCTTGAAATGTCCTTCTATGATCAGTTCCAGGAATAGAACTGCTCATAAGTTTTTTTCGAATCAATTCATCCTCCATATCCTCTGCATCGACGACAACATCCATTTCTTCATTAATTACCGGATCATTTGCTTCCGTTTCAATCAATTCAATTTTCCCGCTTGCCACTTTCTCTTGCATTTTAGGTGATAACTTAGTCATCATTTCTTCTTTTTCTTTGACTTCATTACACCTTTTTTCCAATTCCTCCATTGTCAGAGTTCTAGCAGTTGGCTCTTCAAGTAATTTTTGTATCTGCAGTTTCAAACTTTCTATTTGATTTCCGCGTTCTTCACATAAATCTGCCATTCTCTCCAAAATATCTTTCCGGGCGCTGATATAT
>OGXZ01000710.1_pt1 | contig 19683 bp, 16 predicted proteins | sample 1576431 | NCBI WGS metagenome assembly OGXZ01 (sample SAMEA3541590, study PRJEB24748) | human gut metagenome | biome: human gut; feature: human-associated habitat; material: faeces | place: China | collected 2012
TAAGGAAATTGCGGGTTTGTGATTTCCCGTTTATTTTCATTTCCTTGATGTAGCGTGCAGGCCGCCTATGAAGCCGGCGGACTGAAGCTGTTCGGCTATGCCGATTCCGGTTTCCGCGTCATGACCAGCAGCAAGGCGGTCCGCCAGATGTCTGATTTCTCCGGCATCAAGATCCGTACCATGGAGAATCCCAACCACATCGCCTACTGGCAGGCTCTGGGCGCCAACCCCACTCCCGCTGACTTCAGCGAGTTGTATATGTCCCTGGAGCAAGGTACTCTGGACGCTCAGGAGAACCCCTATGACCTGATCGTGGCCAACAAGCTGTATGAGCCCCAGGCCTATGTCATTGAGACCAATCATCTGCTGCACACTCTGAACATGGTGGGCAGCAAGGCCACCTATGACGCCCTGCCCGCTGATATCCAGCAGTTGGTCAGTGAGTGCGCTGCTGAGGCCCATCAGTATGCCCGTCAAATGGCCGACGAGCGCATCGAAGGACAGAAGTCCACCATTCAGGATGCCGGCCTGGAGATCATCACTCTGGAGCCCGCCATGATTCAGGAGATGGCTGATGTCTCCGCCAACGTCTACGATCTGGTCCGCGAACAAATCGGCACCGATCTGGTGGACAGCCTGCTGGCACAGGTGGAAACTGCTTCCGTTGCGGAATAAGCAATATAGAGAGGGCAGGGGGTGTGAAAAGCCCCCCTGCCTCTTTCAAAATCATTTTGGCCCCGAATGTTTGGCTACTGTCCCACCTGACCGATGAGCCGGAGCCGGTGATGAGACTGGCGGTGCGGATCGCACTGTTTCCGGATTGGTCTTCTCTGGACAGCAGAAAGAGAATATGAGGCAGAGTGTTCAGAGAGCTGTGAATCGATTTCCTTGGTCCTGTGCAGAAGACTCTGGATTTTGGGCGAAACCCAGCCTTGACAATGCTTGTATTTGTTAGGATAATTTTGTAAAGGATTGTATGCATTTTCCATACATACCAAACTTTGACAAAAGGTACGGTGGACTTTATGGCTCTCAAACAGATTACGCGAGTGAATATTGCAGAGAAGGTTTTTGAACAGCTGCGGGACCAGATCCTCCAGGGGACCTGGAAGGAAGGCGAAAAGCTGCCCTCTGAACAGGAGTTGACTGAAACGTTAGGCGTCAGTCGGAGCTCTGTCCGCCAGGCCATCCGTACACTGGCTGATTATGGGATGGTAGAGACCCGAAATGGCACCGGAACCTATGTCAAGCGGCAGATTTCCGGCAATTACATGCTCAATATCGTGCCTATCGGCGATTTGCAGTTTGAAGATATTGTGGAAGTGCTGGATTTTCTATGCCTCATTGAGGACAGTGTGGCAGCCATGGCTGTCCAGCGCTGCACCCAGGAGGAGCTGGCGGAACTGCAAGCGATCCATAAGCGCCTGATTGCCGCCAAGGATCAAAACGATCTGGAGGCGCTGACCAATGTGGACGTGGAATTTCACTCGAAAATCGCGATGATCACGCAGAATTCCCTGGTGGTTCAGACTTACGCGCTTTTACTGGAGTTTCTCCAGCCGGTCATGCATCGCACCTATGTGACCCTGGGCGCGGAGGAAGGTATTCCATACCATGAGCGACTGATACAGGCCTTTTGTGCGCATGACGCGGTATCTGCCAAAAATGTGATGGGGGCCCACGCACAAAACCGGAGGGATAAATTTTTGGCACTCCAAGAAAGGATTGAACCATGAAGATTACAAGCGTCGACATTTTCCTCCTGCGCCATGTCGGTGAGGAGTTTTCCCCCTTCCCTTTTCGTCCGGCGGTGTGCCGTGTCAATACGGACGAGGGGATCTGCGGGTATGGTGAAGCCGGCATTTCCGTAGGAACCGGTGAAAACGGCGTGGCCTATATGCTCAAGGACCTCTCTCAGCTGGTCTTGGGGAAGGACCCCATGAACAACGAGGTCATCTGGGAGGACATCCATAATGTGCTCCGGGGACACCTCAGCGGAGGCGGTGTGACGGTCTACTCCGCCATGAGTGCCTTGGACACCGCCATGATGGATATCAAGGGCAAAAAGCTGGGGGTCCCCATCTATGTTCTGCTGGGCGGCAAGCATCGTGACAAACTCAAGTGTTATCTCTCCCAGTGCCATTTGGGTTATCTGGATGATTACCGCCTACAGGCCACTATACAGCAGCTGGCCGATACCTGCGCCAAGATCCAGAAGGACGGGTATCCTGCCGTCAAATTCAATGCCGTGGCTTTTGACGAGCAGGCAAAGCCCCTGCCCCGGGAGATGACCACCGGTCCCTTGGAGAAAACGATTTTGGATCTTGCAGAATCCCGCCTGGCAGCAGTGCGGGAGCGGTGCGGTGACCAGCTGGGCATCATCCTGGAAAATCTCTGCGGGACCGATGTGACCGCGGCCGTGCAGCTGGAGCGGATCGCCCGCAAGTACGGCGTGCTGATGATCGAAGAGGCCACCTCTAACTTCAATCCCGCCCTTTACGGAGAGATCGCCCGGAGAGTCGAGACACCGTTGGCCACTGGTGAGCGTTTCCACACCCGCTGGGGCTTTGAACAGCTGCTCAAACAGGGAGCTATTTCTGTGATTCAGCCGGATATCACCAACTGCGGAGGCCTATCCGAGGCCAAGAAGATCTGCGACCTGGCACACATTTATGATGTCCGCGTCCAGTGCCATGTAGCCGGAACTCCTATCGCGGAGGCCGCTGCCATTCAGCTGGAAGCCGCCATCCCCAATTTTTACATCCACGAAACCTACCATATGGCAGCGCATCCTGACTGTGTGTCCTACGGAAAGTACGCTTACGTACCGGAAAACGGTTATTTGACTGTGCCGGATCTGCCTGGCCTAGGGCAGGAGCTTTCTGACAAGGCCATGGCGGAATCGCTGGGACATATCGAGGTCCGATAAGGTAACCAATTTTTTGAGATACAGACCGTGCCGAGCATGGCAGCTTCAAATCCGCTGCGATGGGAACTTGCCCCAAGCATCGGCCCCTAACAGGAAAAACGCAGATAGAGGCAGTGGAGTAGATCGGATGATAATTACCCTCGTTAACAGCTAAAAACAACAAATAGAGCGAAAAGGACAGGACAACCCGTTCTTTCCGCACCTAGTTTATCTTCGCATCTATATGGACTTCCATCGTAGGCCCGGTTGTCCTTTCCAATTTCTCGTCCGATTTTCGGGTTCCCCCCTCAGAATCAAACATCTAAAAAATTCATCCCATGCAACTTCTTCAGCAAAAAGCGACCAATATAGCCATACAGTTCAACTGAAAAAGCGTACGATTCACACGCAGAAGCTCGCTGGTTCGAGTCCAGTAGTCTTTGCCAAAAAGAACCTGATTTCACGAGAAATCAGGTTCTTTTCTTTGCTTTTTGCGTATTTGCAGTGCCCCGATTTTTTTGGTGTTTTTGATTGACTACAGAAATACCACAGACAGGAAAACTCCCGCATCCGCGGGAGTTTCTTTTTTCGCTTTCATGGCGGCAATCAGAACTCTCAGCTTCTCCTCGCACTCTTCCGGGGTATGGCCGCAGACATTCCGGGAGCTCTGCTTGCCGTCCGGCCCTCCGGGTGAATACCGCCCTTCCCAGAGGTGGTCGCCGATCTGATTGCCGCTGCCGGGCTTTCGCCGCTTTGCCATGGTATCAGCCCCTTTCCAAAGATCTCGGTCATGAAGGTGTCCATCACCTGGGCCGCCTGCCGCTGTATATCGTCGGTGACGTTGGCGTAGGTGTCCAAGGGGAAGCTGGCCTTGGTGTGGTCCAGGATGCCGGAGCGGGTCTTGGCATCCACGCCGATGGCCAGAGCAATCGGCTCCGCTTTCCAATTAACAATAAAAAATCGGAGTACCCCGAAGGATACTCCAATCGTCCGCGTGTCATGAAACGGCCTGTGAAATCCGGTAATACCGGTGGTTTATAAGCAGCAGACAAGACACTTTTATCTTAGATAGTCCGGTCAAGCACAGTAACCTGCGTGATCACATCGCGCAGGCGGTCAGATCCTACCATATAGTTCAGGACATCGTCAGCTGTTGCGAAGTATTGTGTAGTATCAGGCTGCCCCCACAGGTAGGCAATGATTCGTCCCCTGGAATGGCTGATCCCGTATTCTTTCCCATCCCAAATAAAGTCGATTTCACCGCCTTTGTCCACACACCATTTAAAATCACTGATTGAAACAAATTGATTCTGTTCGGGTGTATTAGCGGGAATCAAAGGAGTCATGGAAACAATCTCCTTTCTTTGTATGAATCGCTTCAATGGCATATCCATAGGATTAAAGCTTGGACCTGTTGGTGTCCATATAATTTCATGGGCGTGGGGATTTACATGCTCCCCCGGGTTACCATGGTCTGAATGATGAATCTCATAATCGGCTTTACCATCTGGGCCAATATGGGTCTCATAAAGCTCTCCGTGTTTATTATATGTCTGATTGATATCGCCCGGATTCCCTAAGAACTTCCAATCGTTTGGTTTTTTAGGGTTTGGTTTCCAGTCTGCGCCATAAGCACTGCCGCCGCCTTTGCCAATCAGGTACGGCTCTATTGTATCACGATCACCACTCGATGTGCTGCCGATTTTAAAGGCGTCCAAATCTTCACCACGGAAACTACGCTCGTAATCCACGTAGATGATATTGCCCTGCATTTCAGGAAACGGTGTATTGTAACAGATGATTTTTTCCGGCTCAATGCGCCGCAGCATCTCGTCATATCCTGCTATGAACCATTCTTTCTGGTCACAGCAGTTGTCATGCTCTGTGGCCATATAAGTTGAGACAGCAACAACGCTTCCTTTTTCAATCCCCTCAAAGCAGAAATCAAACGTAGATTCGTCTCCCCAGTTGACGGCAGGAATCACCCGGATTCCTTTGGATGCCCAATATGCACCGCACCAGCGATTACGAAATACATTGTAAATCTGCATGACAGGCGCCATCTCCAGGTACATACTGAAATCCGGCGATAGCACCGCACGGTAGCGGGACAGTTTTTCGACGTCATTATCTGGGTGCTTCCAAACCCGCTCAAAACGATAGTCATATAGGAAGAAGTGAACCATCCGGTCAAGATGATTCTGATCCTCCAAATGGGTCTTGTCGAAGCCTATCAACAAAAGGTCGTCAAAGTCTCCGGGCTTTTCTTGGAACATGGGAATGATGGGGATTTTCAACTTTCCGTTGCCGGGAAACTGATTGCGAAGCAGCGCCTGACTGGTTCGGTAATTGTAATTTTCTTCGGTCATAAATAGGCCTCCTGTGTGAAGTAAGGAATAAGTCCTCCTACATACAGGCTCCCGATTGGAAAAAGTTATACAGTTTCGCGCCGCAACATGAGCAATTTTAAATCAGCAATAAAAAGACGGAGTATCACGAAAGAATCTGTAATTATTCAAAGCAGAAACAATTTTCAGAATTCGCATCTGAGTTTTATGCAGTGCAGAACCTTACCACCCCTTCATGGTCATGCCGCCCCGGGACCGGGTTTGTTCTTCTTCGTGGTTGTCTGGCTGATGGCCCAGAGCGATCCGCAGCTTCTGGAGCTCTTGCATCTGCTTGCAGTCGATGTGCAGCCTCGGCTGTGCAGTCACGGCAGCCGCATTGTGCTGGAAGATATAGCTCACGTGAAAGTGCATAGCCGCTGCGATGTCATTGTGGTGAGCACGGAGCAAAGCCCGCCATGCCTGTGCGTTGTTATAGCCGAGACGCTCCGCGCGAGGCTGCATTGCGATGTACTTCAGATAGCCGTCCGTTTGCTGCACCTGTTTCCAGTATTCCTCCAGTATCAGGGTGATGAGTGACGACGCATGAGCTTTTGTTGGCTTCTGCACATAGTCCTCATACTCCAGCAGCTCTTTCACATCCATGAAGTCTTTCGTCGGCTTTGTGATAAGCTGGTCCTGCTTGCGGGTAGGCCGACGGTCATTCGGAATGATCTCCGTCACAATATACCTCTTGTAGCTGATCTGCTTTTTGAGCACCTGCAGCTGACCGTCGATGGCTGACTGGATCGCTGGTGAGAGCAGCACGCTACTATCGTCTGATGTCAAGTAGGCCGTGTAGAAGTTCGCCGCCTTTTCCACGGACTTGCTCATGCTGCAGCAGCTGGCATCGCTCTGCCAGCGCTCGATTTTCTCCCGGGTCTTCGGCTGCAGACGAAGCTGGAGCCGTTCCTTCTCTGTTACGGAATTTCCCCTCCTTTCCAATAAGATGTCATGAAAAACGTCTGTTTTCTAAGGGATTTGTGCCTCTCTGATGACAGATTTATGACAAATTATATTTGATTTTCATTGCCTTTCGGCAGTGTGAGGCGGGGAACAATCTGATTTTCCCGCGCAAAACATGCGGCAAACCAGTCCCGTTTCATGTGTTCAGCCTAGCCCGGGGATAATCATGAACCCATTTAGGAGCATTTTAAAAGCTGTCTGGATATCCGGGTCCCCGGCTCCAAACAGTCGGGCAGCTTTTGGACGGAAGGCCGAAACGGTATCCCGCAAAAGATCTATCCCTGGTGCTTTTACAATCCTCTCACTGTACACATGGTTTTTTGTGCTGAGGAGCACCTTTCTTTGATCGATGCGGCATAGTTTCAGCCTGACATGTGCCGTTCCGCTTTCAGGCGGACACAGAACAGAAACGTCACAGGCAGAAGTCACGAGGCAGGCGGAATACCGAGCCAGTACCTTCCCGACACAACAGCACACAACAGAGCGGGAACGGGTATGAGCGCAGGCCCCTTTTTCACGCACGGGGCCGCCGGCCTGCGTCCGTCAGTCTCCAGCAATCCTGCGCTTTCTGGATTTCATAGCGTGCAGGAGAAAAGTGAAGCCAGATGGATGTATGAGAGACTATTGGCCTTTTATATAAGGTTACCCGAAAATAAAAACAAAAAATTTTTATTGGAGCTTTGCCGTACCGGTATCAAGGATGCAATGCCTCATATACCAGATTCCGTTGTCAGCGTGTCAGCCTTTTAAAAAAGCACGCACATTGTCTACACCCCCATGCCGCAGGACTTTGAGATATGTACCTTTTCTCAGCGCCTGATATAAAATAGCCACACTAAAATAGCCACCCCCTTAGGTGTGGCTATTTTTATATGTCACAGGGACTTCCAGACGTTCAGTGAAAATGTCTGACCGTGCATAAGTGCCGCCTGCTCTGCAGATGCAGAAGGTTTTTGTAAACATATAACAAAAAAGCACTTACACATTTACACAAAATGACGTTTTTGAAAAAAAGCCAAAAATCCTCCCCTGTCATGTGAAAAACAGGCGTTCCAAAAATGCCGGGTGTTCGATAAAATAATCACAAAGAGGTATATGTGAGGGGGGAGAACTGCATGGAGTATATCTTGGAAATGAAGGATATCAGCAAAACCTTCCCAGGCGTCAAGGCGCTGGACCATGTCCAGCTGCAGGTACGGCCGGGAGAGGTCCATGCGTTGATGGGAGAAAACGGAGCCGGTAAATCGACCCTGATGAAAATCCTGATGGGGATTTACACCAGGGATGCCGGTGGTGAGATCCTGTTTGATGGCAAGCCCTATATGGTTTCCAACCCCAAGGAAGCCATGGACATGGGCGTGGCCATGATCCACCAGGAGCTCAATCCCATCTTGGATATGACCGTATACGAAAACATCTTCGTAGGACGGGAACTGCGCAAGAACGGTCTGGTGGACAAAAAGGCCGAGATTGAACAGGCTCAGAAGCTGATTGAGGAGTGCGGACTGCACGTCTCGCCCAAGGAGACGCTGCGGAACCTGACAGTTGCCCAGTGCCAGCTCATCGAGATCATCAAGGCGATCTCCGTCAACGCCAAGGTTATCATCATGGATGAGCCCACTGCCGCCATCACCGACCGGGAAGTGGAGCTGCTGTTTGGACATATCCGCCGCCTGAAGGAGAAGGGCGTTGCCATCATCTACATCTCCCATCGTATGGCGGAGATCTTTTCCATCTGCGACCGGGTCAGCGTCTACCGGGATGGACAGTACATCGGGACAGGCACCACAACGGAGCTGGACGAAGGCCAGCTCATTAAAATGATGGTGGGACGGGAGATCACGGATGTGTATCCAAAGCTGGAGGCGGACATCGGCGAGGTCGTCTTTGAGGCAAAAAACATCGTCCGGGCCGACAACAAGGTCAAGGGCGTGAGCCTGTCCGTCCGCCGCGGTGAAATTCTGGGAATCGGCGGGCTGGTGGGCGCTGGGCGCAGCGAGCTGGTGGAAGGCATCTTTGGCATGCACGCCCTTTCACAGGGAGAGATTTTTGTCCACGGCAAGCGGGTGAAGATCTCCTCTCCGGAGGACATCATCAAACAGGGTGTTGCGCTTATCACCGAGGACCGAAAGGTCACGGGACTGAATCTCAGCGGCACGGTCAACGACAACATTGCCATGGTGGCCATCAAAAAGCTCCTGACCCACGGACTCTACAACAAGGGAAAAGCCCGCCGCGCGTCTGAGGAGTATATCGAAAAGCTCAACATCAAGACTCCTTCCGCAGACCAGATCGTTGGAAACCTCTCCGGCGGCAATCAGCAGAAAATCGTCATTGCAAAGTGGCTTTTGAACGATCCGGACATCATCATTCTGGACGAGCCCACCCGCGGCATCGACGTGGGTGCCAAGCGGGATATCTACCTGCTGCTGGGCAATCTGGTGCGCCAGGGCAAGGCGGTCATCATGATCTCTTCGGAGATCCCGGAACTGATGGGTATTTGTGATCGGATTATGGTCATGTGCGAGGGCAACTATTCCGGAGAGGTCAGCCGGGAGGAATTCTCCCAGGAGCGGATCATGACGCTGGCCTCTGCCATCAAGGTGTAAAGGGAGGAAGAACTATGAAAGAAAAGAGTCGTGCAAAATCGCTGATCAGCGAATACTTCATCTTCGTGATTTTTATTGCGCTGGTGGTGGTGCTGACCTGCCTGAAGCCCAGCTTCATCCAGCCTGCCAACCTGGTCAATATTCTGAAGCAGGCCTCTATCAACGGCATTCTGGCATTCGGCATGATGTTCGTCATCATCGCGGGCGGCTTTGATATGTCAGTGGGCTCAACGGTCGCGTTCACCGGCATCCTGGCCGCCATGCTGGGCCAGGGACAGTATCCGATCTTCGTGCCGCTGATCGTAGCCATGCTGGGCGGCCTGGCCGTGGGCGTTGTCAACGGCGTGGGCGTTGCCGTGGGCAACCTGCCTCCGTTCATCATGACACTGGGAACCATGACGGCGGTCCGTGGTCTTGCCCTCCTGATCTCCGACGGCAAACCCATCATCGGAATCAGCGAATCGTACAAGGCTGTGGCGGCGTCTTCGATCTTCGGCATTCCCATGCTGGCGGTCTTTCTGGTGATTACCATTCTGCTCTGCTCCTTCGTGCTGTCGAAGACAGTCTACGGCCGCCGGGTATATGCCTGCGGCGGAAATCTGCTGGCAGCGCAGGTCTCCGGCATCAACACCACCAAGATCCGCATCTCCACCTTTGCCATCGCGGGGCTTCTGGCAGGCCTGAGCGGCTTTTTAATGACCTCCCGTGTTACCATTGCCCAGCCCACAGCGGCTGAGAGCTATGAGATGCATGAGACTGTACCCATTGAACCGCTTCTTCCGGTATTTCAGGAAATGCCCATCCCAGAAATTCCCAATGTACCAAATCCTTAGAACGGCGCATCTGGATAAATCCCAACGGCACGCCTTTCTCTCTCGCTTCTTTCCGGTTCTCACCGAAAATCGCATCTGTAGAATACATATAATAATAGTCGCCCAGCTTCCGGCAGGACGGATCGTGTACATTGTATGTTCCCCATTGACGGTAATCTTCCATTTTGGCTACTGATAAATAATTATCATCCCAAGAATTAGCAGAAGGAGTCGGAGTAAACACGGAAGAAGTGCAACTTACAAAGAAGCTGCCTGCTACTAAAAGAACTGGCAAAAACAAGTTTTTCATAATATCTGTGTATTCGTTCATCAATTATGCTACAAAAATACGCCCCGTTTCCCCTATGAAAGGTGGACATACGAACACGATTGGTGGACAATCCGATAATCTGCTGAAAAGAAGCTCTTCCCATTTTTGTGATTGAAGAGATTCTTCTAACTTTGCCCTTATTAATACGTACATATATGAAAACCGGTTCCTTGAACTGCCACGAGTATCTTTTGGAAAAATTGCAGAGAAAAGATGATCATGTGGACTTTACAAGTACATATATTTTGAGTATAATACAAACAAACGTTCGATTATAAAAAGAAAGGAATCAGTGGAATGGCAAAAAAAGACACTTATGATGCGGGCAGTATCTCTGTCCTGGAGGGCCTCGAGGCCGTGCGAAAGCGCCCCGGTATGTATATCGGAAGCGTATCCAGAAAGGGACTGAACCATCTAATATATGAGATCGTAGACAATGCGGTGGATGAGCACCTTGCAGGGTACTGCAGCCGTATCCATGTAGTTCTTGAGAAGGACGGTTCCTGTACAGTAGAAGATAATGGACGAGGGATCCCGGTGGATATGCATGCCAAGGGAATATCTGCGGAGCGTCTTGTTTTTACAACTCTTCATGCAGGCGGTAAGTTTGACAATTCCGCATATAAGACAAGCGGCGGACTTCATGGTGTAGGTTCTTCCGTAGTGAACGCATTATCTACGTATCTGGATATTAAGATCAGCCGTGATGGTTATATACATCATGACCACTATGAGAGAGGAATCCCTACCATTGAACTGGAAGCAGGACTTCTCCCCAAATTAGGGAAGACCAGAGGTACTGGAACTTGCGTGAATTTCCTTCCGGATCCGGAGATTTTTGAGAAAACAAGATTCGGAGCAGCGGATGTAAAGAGCCGTCTCCATGAGACTGCCTATCTGAATCCGGAGCTTACCATCCATTTTGAGGATCGAAGAGGGGACACTCCTGAGGATATCGAGTATCATGAGCCGGAGGGAATCGTAGGCTTTATCCGTGACCTTAACAAGAATGCACAGCCGCTCCATGATCCGGTTTATTTTAAAGGAGAGGCAGACGGGATCCAGGTGGAAGTTGCCTTTCAGTTTACCAATGAGTTCCGTGAGAATGTTCTGGGATTCTGCAATAATATCTACAATGCAGAGGGAGGAACTCATCTGACCGGATTTAAGACTACCTTTACAACGGTAATGAACACCTACGCACGTGAAATCGGTGTACTGAAGGATAAAGACCCCAATTTTACAGGTGCAGATATCCGAAACGGAATGACTGCTGTAGTCTCCATCAAGCATCCGGCACCCCGATTTGAGGGACAGACCAAGACCAAGCTGGACAACCAGGACGCATCCAGAGCCACCGGCAAGGTGGCAGGAGAACAGCTGGTACTGTTTTTTGACCGAAATCTGGAAATACTGAAGACCGTCCTTTCCTGTGCGGAAAAAGCGGCCAAGATCCGTAAGACCGAGGAGCGTGCCAAAACAAACCTTCTTACCAAACAGAAATATTCTTTTGATTCCAACGGCAAGCTGGCCAACTGTGAGAAGAAGGATCCGTCACAGTGTGAGATCTTTATCGTAGAGGGAGATTCCGCCGGCGGTTCGGCCAAGGATGCGAGAAATAAGGCCACCCAGGCGATCCTGCCGCTGCGCGGAAAGATCTTAAACGTGGAGAAGGCAAGGCTGGACCGGATCTACGGAAATGCAGAGATCCGTTCCATGATCACGGCCTTTGGAACCGGGATCCACGAGGAATTTGATATTTCCAAGCTGAGATACCATAAGATCATCATTATGACCGATGCGGACGTGGACGGCGCCCATATCAGCACCCTGCTCCTGACGTTTATATACCGGTTTATGCCGGAGCTTATCAAACGGGGATACGTTTATCTGGCCCAGCCGCCTCTTTATAAGCTGGAAAAGAATAAGCGCATCTGGTACGCATACAGCGATGAAGAGCTCAATGAGATCCTGAAGGAAGTGGGCCGCGACCAGAATAATAAGATCCAGCGCTATAAGGGTCTGGGAGAGATGGACGCGGAGCAGCTCTGGGAGACGACCATGGATCCCGAGCGCCGGATCCTTCTTCGAGTGACCATGAATGAAGAAATGACATCAGAGATCGATCTGACCTTTACCACCTTAATGGGCGATCAGGTGGAACCCAGAAGAGAATTCATTGAATTAAACGCCAAATACGGAACCCTGGATATTTAATCCCGGGATATGGAGAGGCCCTTGGGGCCAAGAAGGGTGGAAAAATAAATGGAACCGAATATTTTTGATAAAGTGCATGACATTGATCTGAAAAAGACAATGGAAAAGTCGTATATCGACTATGCGATGAGCGTCATTGCCGCCCGAGCGCTTCCGGACGTGCGGGACGGATTAAAGCCGGTGCAGAGAAGAGTGCTGTACTCCATGGTGGAGTTAAATAATGGACCGGATAAGCCCCATAGAAAGAGCGCCCGTATCGTCGGTGATACCATGGGTAAATACCATCCCCACGGCGACACCTCCATTTACGGAGCCTTGGTAAATATGGCCCAGCACTGGTCTATGCGGTATATGCTGGTGGACGGCCACGGAAACTTTGGATCTGTGGACGGCGACGAGGCGGCGGCCATGCGGTACACCGAAGCCAGATTAAGCAAGATCTCAACGGAAATGCTGGCGGATATTTATAAGGACACTGTGGACTTTGTTCCCAACTTTGATGAAACAGAAAAAGAGCCGGTGGTCCTGCCGTCCAGATTTCCAAATCTTCTGGTCAACGGCGGAACCGGCATTGCCGTCGGCATGGCCACCAATATCCCGCCCCATAACCTGCGGGAAGTGATCGCAGCGGTGGTAAAGATCATCGACAATAAGGTGGAGGAGAACCGGGAAACGACCATGGAGGAGCTGCTTTCCATCATCAAGGGACCGGATTTCCCCACGGCGGCCACCATCCTGGGGACCAGGGGCATAGAGGAGGCATACCGGACCGGACGCGGAAAGATCAAGGTGCGTGCGGTGACGGACATCGAGACCATGCCCAACGGAAAGAGCCACATCATCGTCACAGAGCTTCCCTACCTGGTCAATAAGGCCCGCCTGATCGAAAAGATGGCGGAGCTGGTAAAGACGAAGAAGATCGACGGCATCACGGCCATCACCGACGAATCCAACCGGGAGGGCTTAAGGATCAACATCGAGCTGAGGAGAGACGTCAACGCAAATGTGATCTTAAACCAGCTCTTAAAGCACACCCAGCTCCAGGATTCCTTCGGCGTGATCATGCTGGCCCTGGTAAACAACGAGCCCAAGGTCCTTACCCTGCCCCAGATGCTTACGTATTATCTGGATCACCAGAAGGACGTGGTGACCAGAAGGACCAGATATGACTTGAATAAAGCAGAGGAACGGGCCCACATTTTAGAGGGACTGTTAAAGGCCCTGGATCATATCGACGAGGTGATCCGCATCATCCGGGGTTCAGCCAACGTGGGAGAGGCAAAGACCCAGTTAATGGCCCGTTTTGGCCTTTCAGATGTCCAGGCCCAGGCCATTGTGGACATGCGTCTGCGGGCGCTCACCGGTCTGGAACGGGAGAAGCTGGAGAATGAATACAAAGAGCTTCAGGCCAGGATCGCAGAGCTGAAGGCCATCTTATCAGATGAAAACAAGCTCTTAGGCGTGATCCGGAAGGAGCTTCTGGTGATCTCTGACAAATACGGGGATGACCGCCGGACAAAGATCGGCTTTGATGACGACGTTTCCGTGGAGGATCTGATCCCCGACGACGACGCAGTGATCGCCATGACCAACCTGGGCTATATCAAGAGGATGTCCGTGGACAACTTCAAGAGCCAGAACCGGGGCGGCAAGGGGATCAAGGGAATGCAGACCATCGAGGAGGACTTCATCGAGGACCTTCTGATGACCACCAATCACCATTATATCATGTTCTTTACCAATACAGGCCGCTGCTACCGATTAAAGGCCTATGAGATCCCGGAGGCCGGAAGAACGGCCAGGGGCACAGCCATTGTCAACCTCCTCCAGCTTCAGCCTGGAGAAAAGGTAACGGCGACGATCCCCATGAAGGAGATCGACAATGAAAAATATCTGATGATGGCCACAAAGAACGGTATGGTGAAAAAGACCCGCATGGAAGAATATACCAATATGAGAAAGACCGGCCTCCAGGCCATCCTCCTCCGTGAGGATGACGAGCTCATCGAGGTAAAGGTGACTGACGATACGGAGGATATCTTCCTTGCTACAAAATACGGCCTTTCCATCCGCTTTAAGGAGAGCGACGTGCGGATCACCGGACGGGTCTCCTACGGTGTCATCGGCATGAAGCTGGATCCAGGCGACCAGGTCATCGGTATGCAGATGGAGAGCCAGGGCGAATATATGCTGGTGGCTTCCGAAAAAGGATATGGAAAGAGGACCCGCATATCAGAATTTAAGAGCCAGCTCCGGAATGGCCGTGGCCTTTTATGCTATAATGTGACGGAGAAAACAGGGTGCCTGGTGGGAATGAAGCTGGTGGACGATGAGCGCGACATCATGCTCATCACCAACGAGGGCATACTGATCCGCATGAGTGTGGACGATATTTCCGTCATTGGAAGAAATACGTTAGGGGTAAAATTAATGAGCATCGATCCGGATTCCAACGTGCGTGTGGCCACCATCGCCAAGGTGCGGGAAAGCAGCCATGGGGACGGAGAGGAAGACGGTGAAGAGATAAAAACGGATCTGGAGAATGGGGACCAGAACGAATAAATCAGACTGAGGGAGGTAGTCTTATGGGAATTTCAAAAAAAGAGGCGTTACAGGCGATCGAGCGGGAAAGGGAAATGATCTGTGCAGCCAGCGATGCAGTCTGGGATCATCCGGAAACTGCATTCCAGGAATTTAAGTCCACAGAGATCCTCTGTGAGCTCCTGGAGAAGGAGGGCTTTTCTGTGGAGAGGAACCTGGCCGGGATCCAGACAGCATTTTCCGGCCGGTTTGGCCATGGAAAGCCGGTGGTGGGCATCCTGGGTGAATTCGACGCCCTTTCCGGCCTTTCCCAGGAATCGGAGAGCATTGAAAAGGTGCCTGTATGTGAGGGGGAGCCAGGCCACGGCTGCGGCCATAACCTGCTGGGAGCCGGATCTGTGGCTGCGGCCATTGCCGTAAAGGAATACCTGGAGAAGAATGGAAAAGAGGGGACCGTGGTATTTTTCGGCTGTCCCGGCGAGGAAGGCGGCTCCGGCAAGGGCTTTATGGCCAGGGACGGTGTCTTTGACGAGCTGGATTTCGCTATCAGCTGGCATCCCGGCGACCAGAATGAGGTTTCTGTGGGAAGCTCTCTGGCCAATTACCAGGTATTCTACCGGTTCTTCGGAACGGCGTCCCATGCGGCAGCCTGTCCGGAGCTGGGAAGGAGCGCCCTGGATGCCGTTGAGCTTATGAACACCGGCGTGCAGTATTTAAGAGAGCATGCCATCCAGGAAGCCAGGATCCATTACGCCATCACCAACACCGGCGGCTATTCCCCCAATGTGGTGCAGCCCTTTGCAGAGGTCTTATACCTGATCCGTGCGCCCAAAAACGATCAGGTAAAGGAATTATTTGAGAGAGTCAACGACATTGCCAGGGGAGCGGCTCTTATGACCGGGACCCGGATGGAAATGCAGTTTGTGAAGGCATGCTCCAATGTGGTGGACAATACGGTCCTGGAAGAGGTTCTCCAGAAAAACCTGGAAGAGGTAGAGCGGGAGCCCTATACAGAAGCGGAACTGGAGTTTGCGAAAAAGATCGCGGGTACATATGGCGGCGGTGAGCTGGATGTCCAGGATCTCCTGAAGCGGTATGAGAAGTCCAGAAAGGCAGAGGTGGAGGCCTTCTTAAACGCCCATAAGGACGATGTGATCTGCGATTATATCGTGCCCTTAAAGGATACAGAGACCGTTATGGCCGGCTCCACAGATGTGGGCGATGTAAGCTGGGTATGCCCTACGGCCCAGATCAACGCAGTGACCGAGGCGGCTGGAACACCAGGCCATTCCTGGCAGCAGGTGTCCCAGGGAAAATCCTCTATTGCCCATAAAGGCATGCTGTTTGCCGGAAAGGTCATGGCTGGAGCCATCATCGACGTGCTGGAGGATCAGAGGCTGATCGGCGAGGCGAAGGACGAACTGAAAAAACGGGTCGGCGAAGCCGGCTATGTGGCTCCGATCCCCAAGGATGTAAGGCCTATGGCCATCAATCCGAAAAAATAATGGAGCTGTTTGAGGTAAGATGTGATGAAAGCATGGGAAACGTTTAAAGAGTATTTTATGATCACGGTAGGAGTGGCGATCGTGGCGGTATCCGTTTATTTCCTTCTGGTTCCAAGCCATGTGACTGTGGGAAGCATCAGCGGTCTGTCGATCATCCTGGAATATTTTATTCCTCTGCCGCTCTCAGTGATCACCTTTATCCTGAATGCCATCCTTCTGGTGGTTGGATTTTTACTGATCGGAAAGGATTTCGGGATCAAGACCGTTTATACGTCTCTGATGATGCCAGTGATGATGGGAGTCCTGGAGCGGATCTATCCGGATGTACAGTCCATTATGAAGGATCCGTTTCTGGATATGATCGTGTATATTTTCATTGTAAGCATTGGACAGGCGGTGATGTTCCGCTATAATGCGTCCTCGGGCGGCCTGGATATAGTTGGAAAGGTCCTCAATAAATACATGCATATCGAGCTGGGAAGAGCCATTTCCATGGCTGGAATGCTGGTAGCCATTTCCTCGATCCTTACGTCTGATCTGAATATGGTGATCTTAAGTATTTTAGGTACGTATCTCAGCGGTATTATCCTGGATCACTTTATCTTTGGATTTAATATTAAAAAGAGGATCTGTATCATCTCCAAAAAGGAAAAGGAGATCACAGATTTCATTCTCCATGAGATGCACAGCGGAGCTACCATCTATGAGGCCAGGGGCGCTTACGACAATACGGTGCGCCGGGAGATCATAGCCATTGTATCGAAGAATGAATATTCCAAGCTGATGAATTTCATTACGAAGACGGATAAGGACGCGTTCGTTACGGTCTATACAGTCAATGAGGTTTTATACAGACCGAAATTCTAAAGGAACAAAGGAGAGGCCATGAGAGAGGTTTCAGTAAGCGAGATCACAAAAAACATAAGGGAGATGTGCATTGAAGCCAACCATTTCCTGTCTCCGGACATGAAGCAGGTCTTTGATGAGGCTGTAAGCAGGGAGGAATCCCCTCTGGGAAAACAGATCTTAAACCAGCTGGAGGAGAATCTCCGGATCGCCGGGGAGGACATGATCCCCATCTGCCAGGATACCGGAATGGCCGTGGTATTTTTAAAGGCGGGCCAGGAGGTACACTTTACCGGCGGCAGTCTCACGGAGGCGGTCAATGAAGGCGTCCGCCAGGGGTATACAGAGGGATTTTTAAGAAAATCCGTGGTGCAGGACCCCATCGAGCGGGTGAATACCGGCGACAATACACCGGCCATCCTTCATTATGAGATCGTGGAGGGAGACTCGGTGGAGATCACCGTGGCTCCCAAGGGCTTTGGCAGCGAAAATATGAGCCGTGTGTTCATGCTGAAGCCGGCAGATGGCATTGAAGGCGTTAAGGAGGCCATTCTGACAGCAGTCCGGGATGCGGGGCCCAATGCCTGTCCGCCCATGGTGGTGGGCGTCGGCATCGGCGGTACCTTTGAAAAGTGCGCCCTTATGGCAAAGCATGCGCTTACTAGAGACCTCTCTGAGGAAGCTCCGGTCCCCTATGTGCGGGAGCTGGAAAAAGAGATGCTGGAACGGATCAATGGCCTGGGAATCGGTCCTGGCGGCCTGGGAGGCCGTATAACGGCCTTTGCCGTGAATATTGAAACGTATCCTACCCACATTGCGGGACTGCCGGTAGCGGTCAATATATGCTGTCATGTAAACCGCCACGCCCACCGGGTCATCTGATCATGAAAAATCCGGTATCATCGGATAAAGGAGAGAGCCATGGATAAAAATATACATGTACCTATCAGCCGGGAGGACGCAGAGGGTCTGAGGGCCGGCGATTACGTTTATTTGACAGGCACGATCTATACGGCCAGGGATGCGGCCCATAAACGGATGAAGGAAACTCTGGACGCAGGAAAGGAGCTTCCCCTTTCCCTGGACCGGAATGTGATCTATTATATGGGACCGTCTCCGGCCAGGGAGGGCCGTCCCATCGGCTCTGCCGGCCCTACGACCGCCAGCAGGATGGATAAGTATGCCCCGGAACTTCTGGACCTGGGCCTGGGGGCCATGATCGGAAAAGGAAAAAGAAGTCCGGCGGTGGCTGACGCCATCGTAAGGAACGGGGCTGTTTATTTTGCTGCCATTGGAGGAGCCGGAGCTCTTTTATCGAAATGTATTTTAAGCTCAGAGGTGATCGCATACGGAGATCTGGGGCCAGAGGCGGTGAGAAAGCTGGAGGTAAAGGATTTCCCGGTGGTAGTGGTCATCGATTCCCAGGGGAATAATCTTTATGAAACCGCCGCAAGGGCGTATGCAAAGGAAGGATGACATGAACAGAATCGCTTATATGGTCATAAAGAGCCTGCCGTTTGTTCCGGCATGGTTTTACCGCGTATGCCGCCTGGGAAGAGATCAGGATCCCCATACGGAGCAGGAGCGGTATGATTATTTAAGAAAACTGGTTAAGAGGGTCAATAAAAGCGGCCGTGTGGCAATTGAGGTCCATGGCCGCGACAACCTTCCTGCCGCGGACGGCTTTATCATGTTCCCGAATCACCAGGGCCTCTTTGACGTTCTTGCTGTGATCGAGGGATGTCCACGCCCATTTGGTGTGGTCATAAAAAAAGAGGCAGCGGATATCATTCTCGTAAAGCAGGTAGTGAGAATGCTCAGAGGGATTTCCATAGACCGGCAGGATACCAGGAGCTCTTTAAAGGTGATCAATCAGATGACAGAAGAGGTCAGGAAAGGGAGAAATTATCTGATTTTTCCAGAGGGGACCAGATCCAGAAAGGGGAATGAGCTCCTGGAATTTAAAGCAGGTACCTTTAAAAGTGCTGTAAACGCCTGCTGTCCCATAGTGCCGGTGGCATTGATCAACAGCTTCAAGCCCTTTGATATCCGTTCCATCAAAGAAGAGACAGTCCAGGTCCACTTTTTAAAGCCTATTGAGTATGATCAATATATAGGAATGAAAACAAAAGAAATCGCACATCTTGTACATGACAGGATACAGGAAGAAATAAATAAATTTATCTAAAAAAAATTATTGACAAAATGTTTTTTCTCTTATATAATGACATATGCGTCTGGCGAATGCCAGAATTTAATAAGTGATTATTAGCTACGGTAATAAGGAGAAATACTCAAGAGGCCGAAGAGGCGCCCCTGCTAAGGGTGTAGGTCGGGAAACCGGCGCGAGGGTTCAAATCCCTCTTTCTCCGCTCACTGCAAGCAGCATGACGGCGCAGCAAACGCCGGAGCTGTCAGACAGTGGTACGCAAAGCAGGACAGAGTTTATATGGCCAGCAGAGCGTAAATGAATTTCTTCAAAAAAGAAATTCAAAAAAATAAAAAAGTCCTTGACAAACAGAATACAGCATGATATACTATCGAAGCTGTCGCTGAGAAAGACA
>OGXZ01000712.1_pt1 | contig 19677 bp, 20 predicted proteins | sample 1576431 | NCBI WGS metagenome assembly OGXZ01 (sample SAMEA3541590, study PRJEB24748) | human gut metagenome | biome: human gut; feature: human-associated habitat; material: faeces | place: China | collected 2012
GAAAGAAAAGACACAGACGGAATCAAAGCAGAAGGCGTGTATGGGAATGGAAATGGAAATTTCTTCTCAATCAGGTAAATCCTAAAAATGCAATGCGCTCATTTGGAACATTTGTTTCTAAGATTGATTGGTCGAAGTCAGATTCCTTAAGAGAACTGTTTAGACCATTTGAGCATCTTGGGACAGAAAAGATATATGCTTTATAGACATAAAAAGCAAGATTGAATAGCAACCCTCCCAAAGTTGCGCATTTGCAACCAATGTTTTCTTTACTTTCAGCCACCTGTCGGTATAATTTTGGGTATAAATTGAATTGGAGGTATTTATTTTGATAGGTGACAATATTAAGTTTTACAGAAAAAAGAATCAGCTTACACAGGATGACATTGCTGAGGCATGTAATGTGACAAGACAGGCGGTGTCGAAATGGGAGAACGGTGAGAGCCTTCCGACGGTTGACAACCTGTATGCCTTGAGCAGGCTGTTGCACACTTCGGTGGATGACATACTGATAGGCGAGAAAGAGAGGGATGATGAGCCCTCTCTTTCTTTTTGCTTTTATATTTTTCTTTGGTTTTCTTGTCCTTATGAAAGTCCATTTTATATCCTCAATTTCCTCATTTGTGGCAGAAATCGGTGTGTCATTAACCATTATGGAAAGACCGTAAATGGCTGATTTTTTTAGATATTGACGGAGTGCTCAATTCAGGTAAAACAATAGACAGAAATTTTGCTTATCCGGAGCTTGTAATGTCAAAGTAAATGCTATAGAATATTTTCATATCAAATTAAACACAAATGAGGAGATTTAAAGTTATGAAACAGAAATTGAGAAACCTTTCGGCACCGGCAAATATAATATTTGCCATTCTTGCAGTTTTTATTTTCATTGCACCCTTGCAGTGGAGCGGAAAAGTTTTGGGGATGATTCCGGGCATGGAAAAGGCGGATGATTATCTGCTGCAGGCTATTGTGGAGACAGTTGTTTTAGTTATTTTTCTTGGCATCACATATATATTTGGGCTGTGGGATATCTTTAAGGAAAATGCAGCAGGATGGACAAGAAGCTTATACACAGGCGGTTTTTTCATAGTGTACTGTCTGTATGCTGTTGTTTCAGGCATTTATTTGTGCTTTTTGGGTGAGCATGGTGATGTGAAGGCATTTTACAACATCATCTTTTTCGTTATTGCGGTCTGCCTTGTAGGGCTCGTTGAGGAGCTGGTGTTCAGAGGAGTGGTGTTTAATCTGCTGCTGAGAGCTTTTCCAAAGACGAAAGGTGGAATCACAGGAGCCGTAGTTTTGGGAGGCGTACTGTTTGGATTGATGCATTTTTCCAATATGGGCGCAGGGGTTAAGTTCAGCAGTTGTCTGATACAGGTTATTTCAGCAGGTCTCATGGGTGTGCTGTTTTGCATGATATACGCGTCTACACGTAATTTCTGGATGCTTGCCATTTTCCATACTGTTGTAGATATGGGAGGACTTTTATCATCGGGAATATTTGAGGGAGGCGGAGTGGCCGACAGGATTAATGAGTTTTCGGCAATGAACTGTATCGCGTTTATCGTGCTCGGTATTCCTATGCTTGTTATGTTGCGTAAATCAAGGCGTATCCGTCTTGAGATGCTCTACAATAATGAGACTATCATAGATGACGAGAGGGAGGGCGCTAAGCTTGCAGTGGTTTCACTGGTGCTTGGTATTTGCAGTATTATTTTCTCGTTTTTTGGATATCTGATGGGACTTGGAATTGTCGGCATGCTTGCTTCCAAAATGTCAAAAAAGGCAAAGCAGTATAACAATGCAATAGCAACTGCCGGTTTGATTACATCGATAATAGGCTTTGTGCTGTCGGTCATCTGCACGATTGGCATGATGGTGCTGTTTGCAAGTGGCATGTACGACAGGCTTGTTAATATGTCGATGCTGCAATAATACGAAGCAGACCTTTGAATGTGGCATAAAGTCTACATTCAAGGGTCATTTTTTAAGGAGAAACCATGAATATTTTACTGACAGCAATCAATGCAAAATACATACATTCAAACCTCGCAGTTTACTCACTGCGCGCCTGTGCCGGGGAGTACAGGGATGCTGTGGAGCTTGCGGAATACACGATAAACAATCAGAAGGATTACATTCTTGAGGAGCTTTACAAGAAAAAGCCCGACGTACTTTGTTTTTCGTGCTATATATGGAATATTGATTATGTGACTGATATTGCACGCGAGTATAAAAAGCTTTGTCCGTCAGTGCCGATATGGGTTGGAGGCCCTGAGGTGTCTTACGAGGTGGAGACATTTCTGAGGGAAAATCCATACATAGACGGTGTGATGATAGGCGAGGGTGAGGATACCTTTAGAGAGCTGTGCGGTTACTATGCGCATAAAAGAAATCTGAGTGATATTGCAGGCATTGCTTTCAGAAAAAACAGCACAGGTAATAGTACAAGTGTGAACAACATAGGAGGCAATAAAGCCGGTGAAATAGTATTCACAAGTCCACGCCCAATCAAAAACATGAGTGAAATCCCATTCTGCTATGATACGCTTGATGATTTTTCAAATCGCATCATCTACTACGAGAGCAGCAGGGGATGCCCGTTTTCATGCAGCTATTGTCTGTCATCGGTGGATAAGACACTGCGTTTCAGGGATACTCGGATTGTCAAAAGGGAGCTTAAGTTTTTCATAGACCAGAAGGTGCCGCAGATTAAGTTTGTGGACAGAACCTTCAACTGCAATCATGCTCATGCCATGGAGCTGTGGCGCTTTATAAAGGCAAATGACAATGGTGTGACAAACTTTCACTTTGAGATATCAGCGGATCTGCTGAATCAGGAGGAGCTTGAGCTGATTTCTGATATGAGGCCGGGGCTTATACAGCTTGAAATCGGTGTGCAGTCCACCAATGAGGTCACAATTAAGGAGATTCACAGGACTATGAAGCTTGAGAGGCTTAAGGAGGTTGTGCGGCTCATTCAAAGTGGCAACAATATCCATGAGCATCTGGATCTGATAGCTGGACTGCCGTATGAGGATTATGACAGCTTTGGGCGTTCCTTTGATGAGATTTATGAGCTTAAGCCAAACCAGCTGCAGCTTGGATTTTTAAAGGTGCTCAAGGGCTCATACATGTTTGAGCATGCCGCGGAATATGGTATTGTGTATCATGACAGGCCTCCGTATGAGGTCATGTCCACGAAGTGGCTTTCGTTTGATGATGTGATAAAGATTAAGCGCGTCGAGGAGATGCTTGAGGTGTATTACAACAGCGGACAGTTTGAGATTACAATGAAGCTCATGGAGTGTATCTTTGACAGTGCGTTTGAGTTTTTTCAGGAGCTTGGAGATTTTTATGAGGCAAACGGCTATTTTGGAATGAGCCATTCGCGCATCAGAAGGTGCGAGATACTGCTTGAATTTCTGGCTTTATATCTGCATGGCCGTGACAGCGATGCTATGACTTCTGTGGGATTATCCGAAAATGCCGGAGATAGAGATAATACTGATTGTGACGAACATGCCAAAGATAGAGATAATACTGATTGTGACGAACATGCCATAGATAGAGAAAATACTGATTTTGATGAAAATGCGCAGATTTACAGCATGATTCAGGAGTCACTCATCTTTGATTTGTACTATCGTGAGAACTGCAAGAGCCGCCCGGTGTGGGCCACAGATATAGGAAGCTTCAAGCACATGACACATGCATACTGTAAGAATGGAAAGCTGTCGCATGTGGAGCCGTTCCACTATATTTTTCCGGACAAGCACACGCGCAAGCTGGATGAGCTGCCAAAGTATCATAAGGAGCCGGTGTGGGCGCTTTTCCACTACGACATGAGAGACCCGCTTGATCACCAGGCGCTGGTGGAGTATGTAGAATAACGGTAAAGCGATATGGCTATAGCGGAGTATATAAAATAACAGTAATGTGAAATGACTATAGTGGTAAAAGCCGGAAAGGTTTACGGACTAAGAAAAATGAGCAACATAGATAATATAAAAAATTACACGGTGATGGATCTGGAAATGACAGGTCTTTCCGCCAAAAATGACAAGATAATAGAGATAGGTGCGGCACGTGTGAGGGGCGGCGAGATAGTGGATACGATATCCACACTGGTAAATCCAAAGCAGCATATTCCACAGCGTGTGCAGGAATTAACGGGAATCACTGACTCTGATGTGGAAAACGCGGCAGATATGGACGAGGCTGTGGATAAGTTGCTGGATTTTATAGGGGATGACATCATACTCGGGCAGAATGTGACCTTTGATTACAGCTTTTTAAAGCAGTGGGCGGTAAATCACAAGAGAACCCTCTCGCTGAATGCATATGATACTCTGAAAATAGCCAGAAAATGTCTGCCTGCTGAGCAGTCGAAGAAGCTGGAGGATTTGTGTGAGTATTTTGGTGTGGGCAGGGAAAATGCGCACAGGGCACTCGACGATGCGATAGAGACAAAGCAGATATTTGAAAAGCTTCTTGCACTGATGGATGAAAAGGGTGAGCCGGTGGAGTCAAAGCCGCTTGTATACAAGGCAAAAAAACAGACACCTGCCACAGCACATCAGGTCAGACAGCTAAAGGAGCTGATGGCTGAGTATGGGATAGCAGATGTCATATCGTGGGACAACCTGACCAGAAGTCAGGCCTCAAGGCTGTACGATGAATATCGTAGCAGATATATTAATAGGTGTGTGGATGGCTTGGAATAAGTTTCAATACAATAAGTTATAATACAATAAGCTATAACGCAAATTAATTACCGGCCGAGGCGGTATCAGTCTGTAGGCTCTCAAGCATAGAAACGATTCCATCCCTTGAAAGAGAATTGAGCTGTTTTGCTTTCTCGATAAGCTCTGCAAGCCGGTCAGCTTTTGACATGCTGATGAAGGCGTTGGCTAACAGACTGTATACGTTCTTTGAATCGGCACCCTGCTCCACTGCAAAATCAAGCAGTTCATTGGCCAGCGATTCATAGCCTGCTTCCTTAAGCCTGTTGTAATAGTCAGGCAGCATTGAAACAAATTTCGTGAAATTATCATCATATTCAGACAGCTTTTTAAAATTGAGAATGCCATATTTAAGCTTTAAATCAGTGTTTGTCATTCCGGTGAGATTGACAAGGGTTTTATCCCTTAAATCATTTATTTTATCATTATTTAATGGAAAAAACTTTTCCGGTATGGTAATATAACACAGGTCAGTGGTATCTCCGCGGAGGGTTGAGTTGGCTTTACGCTCCTTTTCCCAGAACTCCTCGGTGACCTTTGCCTGGGCAGAATCAGCCCTCTTTATGGCAAAAGTAATCACTGCAATAAATAAAATGAATAAAATTAGACAAATTGGAATCATATGTTGGAAAATCCTTTCTCATATATGAAAATAGTATAACTCATTTTTGAACAGAGGTGAATAGTATGTACGATTTTAATAAAAAAAGAAATCAGAAGGTGGTTGCTATAGTGATAATAGTGGTTATAGCAGCGATGCTTGTGACAACATTTGTGTCAAGTCTTGTATAGCTTTTCTTGAAATATGGAAAAAATATGATAATATGATATAAAATGCAGTTCAGTTAAGCGATGACAGGGGCGCTTTTAACAGCCTCAGGAAAAGGAAGCGGAAATGAAGATTAATAAAAAAGCATTATTACTGGGTACAATGGCATTTGTGCTTGTGGCAGCATCGGGCATGGTAAGTGCATATGCAAGCGGTTCGTCAGGCACAAAGAAGGCAAAGGTACAGACAATTACAGAGGGTGTGTGCATTGGCAGTGTGGATGTAGGCGGTATGACAAAGGAAGAAGCAAAAAAAGCAGTTGATGCCTATGTTGACAGCATAAAGGATACATCCTTTTCATTAAAGGGTGCCAATGGTTCATTTGATGCAACAGCACAGGAAATGTCTGTTTCGGCGGACACTGATGCAGCGGTGGACGAGGCTCTTTCAGTGTGCCATGAGGGCAGCCTGATTGACAGATTTGTGGAGTCAGAGGAGCTCAAAAAGGGCAATGTAGCCGTCAATATGTATCTGTCGGTTGATAAACAAAAGACCGCAAATATGATTTATGACAAGAGCGACGAGCTCAATATAAAGGCAGTTGACAATTCGCTGCAGAGAAACGGTGACAGCTTCGATTTTGTCCCGGGACAGGAAGGCAAAGAGGTTGATGTGGTAAAATCTGTCTATGCCATAAATGATTTTTTGCAGAATAGCTGGGATGGTTCGGCGAATGAGATAGAGCTGGTCACAAATACGGTTCAGCCGAGGGGATCAAAGGAGGAGCTCTCAAAGATTAAGGATAATCTGGGAGGCTTTTCTACAGATTTCAGCAGCTCGGCAGCAGGACGTGCAGCCAATGTAAAGAACGCATGCAGCCTGATAAACGGCAGTGTCATATATCCGGGTGAGCAGTTCTCGGTTTACGAGGCTATCAGCCCTATCACAACTGACAACGGCTATCAGATAGCAGGCGCATACGAGAACGGTCAGGTAGTGGACTCGGTAGGCGGAGGCGTGTGCCAGGTTGCTACCACACTCTACAATGCGGTTATAAGGGCTGAGCTTGAGATAGTGCAGCGCTACAACCATTCCATGATAGTAAGCTACGTAAAGCCATCTGACGATGCGGCAATCGCAGGTACCTACAAGGATCTTAAGTTTAAAAATAATCTGGATAATCCGGTGTATATAGAGGGCTATTGCAGTGGAGGAATCATTACTTTCAATGTGTACGGAGTGGAGACGAGACCCGCAAACAGGGAAATTTCTTTTAGAAGTGAGACACTTTCCGAGGAGGATCCGGTTACGCAGTTTAATTTTGATGCAGGTCAGCCGCTCGGTTATTTCAACACCGAGCAGTCTGCGCACAAGGGAGTGACTGCAAGGCTCTGGAAGACGGTCACAGTCGATGGTACAGTGCAGAGTGATGAGATATTCAACAACAGCAAGTACAAGTCATCACCAAAAATCGTGACGGTTGGTACAGCAGGAGCATCAGCGGAGGTTGTTGCGCAGCTTCAGGCGGCAGCAGCGGCTAATGATGAGGGCTCGGTTAAATCTATTGCTGCATCTGCGGCAGCAGCGGCACAGGCAGCGCAGACACAGACGACAGACACGAATGCAGCAGGTCAGACACAGGGCGCGCAGACACAGACTACAGATCCGAATGCAGCAGGTCAGACACAGAGCACGCAGCCGGCAGGACAGACACAGGGAGCACAGATGCAGTAAATGCCCGCAGGTAGTTGTTTCTGATGTAGTTATTTGCAATCAATGCACCGGGCTGCAACAGTATACACAGCATATTATTAGGAACAGGAAAACACATGAAAAACGGTAAAATATCAGAGTCAGTTTTAAAGCGCTCTGTCTTAAAACAACTTCATACCACAAGCGACAGAATACTTTTTAAACCGGCAGTAGGTGAGGACTGTGCGGTGATTTCCATGCAGGCAGGCGGCCAAACCAAGTTAGTTACTGCTACTCAGACGTTCACACTTGATGTATCAGATAAGCATGTGCGTGCTAACTGCGCAGTTTATGATGCATTGAACAATATTTATGCCATGGGGGCAGGCCCTGTTGGGATAGAGCTGGCACTGCTTGTACCTACCACAGAAAACGAGGCCGTGCTTCGTGAGACGGTGAGAGCGATTGATGCTGTATGTGAGGAAGCAGGCATTGTGGTGCTTGGCGGACATACACAGGTGAGCCGTGCGGTGAAGAATATCGTGGTGACAGTTACAGCAATAGGTGAGGCTTATGAGCAGGCGCTTACACCATCATCTAAAGCAGCACCGGGCATGGACGTAATAGTGACAGGCTATGTGGGGCTTGAGGGCACAGCAATTCTTGCAAATGAGAAAAGAGCCGAGCTTGAAACGAGATTTTCCAAGGCATTTATAGATAAATCAGCAGCATATATAGACCATATTTCCACAGCAATGGAGGCTGCATCCGCGATTGGCGCCGGTGTGGCGGCAATCCATGACGCTTCGCAGGGAGGCATCTTTGGAGCACTCTGGGATATGGCAGAGGCTTCTGGAATTGGTCTTGACATAGATTTAAAGAAGCTCCCTATCAGGCAGGATACGATTGAAATAAGTGAATTTTTTGACATAAATCCGTATAAGCTTTTGTCAGGAGGAAGTCTGATAATCATAGCTGCAGATGGTACCCGCGTGCTCAGAGAGCTTGAGAAAACAGGACAAAATGCTGTTATAGTTGGTGCCACAACCGATTCAAACGACAGAGTGCTGATTTCCGGCGAGGAAAGACGATTTTTGGAGACTGCCCAGACTGACGAGATATACAAGGTTTTCAACTAATATATTTGAATCAGGAGATTATATATCATGAGAGAAAAGATATTAACATTTATAGAGAAAAACAGCAGGATAAACCTGAAGGAGCTTGCAATCATGCTTGGTGTGGATGAGGCAAGTGTGGCAAACGAGATTGCTGCTATGGAGCAGGAGAATGTCATCTGCGGATATCACACACTGATTGACTGGGACAAGGCAGGCCTTGAGAAGGTCACAGCCATGATAGAGGTCAGAGTGACACCACAGCGCGGCATGGGCTTCGACAAGATTGCCGAGCGTATATACAACTATCCTGAGGTGAAGTCTGTATACCTTATCTCAGGCGGCTTTGACCTCATGGTCACACTCGAGGGCAAGACTCTGCGCGAGGTATCACAGTTTGTGACAGATAAGCTTTCTACACTGGATCAGGTGCTTTCGACAAAGACAAACTTTATTCTGAAGAAATACAAAGACCATGGAACTATCATGGCGGCACCTGTCAAATCCGATGAAAGGGGAATTATGTCATAATGAGAGACCCTTTATCCAGTACAATAAAGACTATCCAGCCATCGGGCATCCGTAAGTTTTTTGATATAGTGAGCGAGATGAAGGATGCGATTTCGCTCGGAGTAGGTGAGCCTGATTTTGACACACCGTGGCATATCAGGGATGAGGGCATATACTCCCTTGAAAAGGGACGCACCTTCTACACCTCAAATGCAGGACTCAAGGAGTTAAAGATTGAGATTGCAAAATATCTCGACAGAAGATACGGCATGACATATGATTACAACAAAGAGATCATGGTAACTGTCGGTGGCAGCGAGGCTATAGATATCGCACTGCGCGCCATGCTCGATGCGGGAGATGAGGTGGTTATCCCACAGCCAAGCTATGTTTCATATGTGCCATGTACTGTGCTGGCAGGTGGCACACCTGTGATTGTGGAGCTTAAGGAGGAAAATGATTTCAGGCTGACAGCCGAGTCGCTTGAGGCTGTTATCACTCCAAAGACAAAGATACTTATCATGCCTTTTCCCAATAACCCTACAGGCGCTATCATGGAAAAAGCAGACCTTGAAGCAATTGTTCAGGTGGTTAAGGAGCATGATCTGTTTGTGATAAGTGACGAGATTTATTCGGAGCTTACATATGTGGATAAGCATGTGTCTATAGCATCGTTTCTGGGAATGAAGGAGCGCACAGTGCTCATAAACGGTTTTTCCAAGGCTTATGCCATGACAGGCTGGAGGCTTGGATATGCGTGTGCACCTGAAACAATTCTAAAGCAGATGCTAAAGATTCATCAGTTTGCAATCATGTGTGCGCCGACCACGAGCCAGTATGCAGCTGTCGAGGCTATGAAAAACGGCGATGAGGATGTTGCACAGATGAGGGAGGAATACAACGGCCGCAGACGCTATGTGCTTCACCGCTTTAAGGAGATGGGACTTAAGTGCTTTGAGCCTTTCGGGGCCTTTTATGCGTTCCCAAGCATCAAGGAGTTTGGCATGACGTCCGATGAGTTTGCCACAAGGCTTCTAAACAGCAAGAAGATTGCCGTGGTTCCGGGAACTGCATTCGGAGAGTGCGGCGAGGGATTTTTACGTATATCATATGCATATTCGCTTGATGATTTAAAGGAGGCGCTCGGCCGCATTGAGGAGTTTGTCACAGAGCTTCGCGCCGGGATGGATAATAAATAGTTTAAATTGACAGGAGACAAAATGGCAAAGCTGAACATAGTGTTACATGAGCCGGAAATTCCGGCAAATACAGGAAATATCGGAAGAACCTGCGTCGCGACAGGCACGAGGCTTCATCTTATAGAGCCGCTTGGATTTTCACTTTCAGAGAAGGCACTAAAGAGAGCCGGAATGGATTACTGGAAGGACCTCGACGTCACCACATATGTGGACTGGGAGGATTTCCTTGAGAGAAATCCGGGCGCAAAGATATATTATGCGACAACAAAGGGCAGACATGTGTACTCTGATGCTCATTTTGAGCCCGACTGCTATATTATGTTTGGCAAGGAAAGCGCAGGCATTCCGGAGGAGATACTAAAGGAGCATCCGGATACGTGCATCAGGATACCGATGATAGGTGAGACAAGGTCACTTAATCTGTCAAATTCAGTAGCTATCGTGCTCTACGAGGCATTGAGACAGAATAATTTTGATCATATGAGGCTTGAGGGAGAGCTTCATCACTTAAGCTGGGATGACTAAATCAAGCGGCAAAGCGCATATTTTTGGCAGATATTTGGGCTTTAACAGCTATGATAATTGTAAATACGGTAGATTTTTTTAGGAAAAAGAAATGGGCATAATTAAAACAAGCAAATTAGTACATGAATTTATACGAAGAGACGAGGAAGGCAATGTAGAGTCAATCACTACAGCACTCGACAACGTAAACCTTGACATAAAAGAGGGGCAGTTTATTGCAATCCTCGGTCACAATGGTTCGGGAAAATCAACTCTTGCAAAGCATATCAATGCACTTCTTGCGCCGAGCGACGGCACCATATGGGTGGATGGCATGGATGTGTCAAAGGAAGATAATGTCATACCTGTCAGGAAAAGTGCAGGTATGGTTTTCCAGAATCCCGACAATCAGATTATCGCCAATGTCGTGGAGGAGGATGTGGGTTTTGGACCTGAGAATATCGGTGTGCCGACAGATGAAATCTGGCAGCGCGTGGACTATGCACTAAGGGCTGTCGGTATGACAAAGTACCGCACACATTCACCGAACAAGCTCTCCGGAGGACAGAAGCAGCGTGTGGCAATCGCGGGAGTCGTGGCAATGGAGCCAAAATGTATAGTATTTGACGAGCCTACAGCCATGCTTGACCCAAACGGCCGCAAGGAGGTCATAGCCACAGCCCATGAGCTCAATAAGAAAAAGGGCGTGACCATCATTCTCATCACCCATTACATGGAGGAGGTGGTCGGTGCAGACCATGTCTATGTCATGGAAAAGGGCAAGGTGGTCATGGACGGCACACCGCGTGAGATTTTTTCAAGGGTGGACGAGCTGAAGGAGCACAGGCTTGATGTGCCGCAGGTGACACTGGTTGCCGATGAACTCAAAAAGGCAGGTCTTGATATCCCTGATGGAATCCTGACGAGAGAAGAGCTTGTAAATGCGCTTGTTGCGCTGAAAAACAGATAGGCGGGAGAAAATATGTCAATAATTCTAGATCACATAAACTATTGCTACAGTGCCGACTCAGCCTACAAGGTGCAGGCACTTAAGGATGTAAGTCTTGAGATAAATGATGGAGAGTTTATCGGAATAATCGGTCACACCGGTTCTGGAAAATCCACACTTATCCAGCATATGAACGGCCTTTTGAAGGCGACAAGCGGCCATATATACTACAACGGACAGGATATATATGACGATGATTATGATTTAAGCAAGCTTCGCCACAAGGTTGGGATGGTGTTCCAGTATCCGGAGCATCAGCTTTTTGAGACAACCAACTTTGAGGATGTGTGCTTTGGACCGAAAAATCAGGGGCTCGATAGGAAAACAGTGGAGCTAAGAGCCTATGAGGCACTGCAGAATGTACATTTTCCGGAGGATCTCTACTATCAGCCGCCGTTTGATTTGTCCGGAGGACAAAAAAGGCGTGTAGCCATAGCTGGAGTACTTGCAATGCATCCTGACGTACTCATACTCGATGAGCCGACAGCGGGACTGGATCCTGCGGGCAGAGATGAGATACTGGGACTGCTTTTACAGATGAAAAAGGATCTGGGTATCACAATCATACTCGTATCACACAGCATGGAGGATGTTGCGGAGTATGTGGACCGCATCATAGTTATGAATTCAGGCGAGGTGATGTTTGACGGAGTGCCAAAGGAGGTATTCTCACACTACAAGGAGCTTGAGGCAGTCGGACTTGCAGCACCGCAGGTCACATATCTGATGCATGATCTGGCAGAAAAGGGTATACCGGTTGACCTTTCGGCAACGACAGTTGCGGAGGCGAGGGACTCAATACTAAAAGCTTTTAAATAGCTCACCAATGCTGACATTTTGATACAAAACATGAGGAAGGAATACAAAAATGATTCGTGACATTACCATAGGCCAGTATTATCCGGCACAGTCGCCAATACATAAACTGGACCCAAGAGTAAAGCTTTTCGCAACACTTATATATATTATTGCGCTGTTTTCCTACAAGGGAATAGCCGGTGTGCTGTTTATAGTTGCCGCACTTGCTGCAGTTATAAAGATTTCGAAGGTGCCCTTTAAGTTCATGGTAAAGGGACTCAAATCCATTATAATACTGCTGCTTTTTACAGCATGCTTCAGCGTGTTTTTCACACAGGGAGAGTACACAATCTGGGAGTACGGTATACTGCACATTTCTGACACCGGACTGATAAATGCAGCAACCATGATGATACGACTTGTGCTTCTTATTATAGGAACCTCGCTCATGACACTCACCACCACACCAAACCAGCTCACGGACGGTCTTGAGAAATCACTGGGCTTTTTAAACAAAATACATGTTCCGGTGCATGCGATAGCCATGATGATGTCGATAGCGCTTCGTTTCATTCCAATCCTTATTGAGGAGACGGACAAAATAATGAAAGCACAGATGGCAAGAGGAGCTGATTTTGAGCACGGAAATATCATAAAAAGAGCAAAGAGCATGGTGCCTCTTTTAGTGCCGCTTTTCGTATCGGCATTCAGGCGTGCGGATGACCTTGCAATGGCCATGGAGGCCAGATGCTACAATGGTGGAGAGGGCAGGACAAAGATGAAGCCGCTCGTATATGAAAAGGATGATAAAATAGCATATCTTTTCATATTTGCGTTTTTTGCGGTTGTGATAGTGCTTAGAATCCTTCTGCCGGTGAATCTGGGCAATCTTATTTTCAGATAGTGAAATAGATAGTGCAGGCAAAACAGGAGAGATATATGCGTGTAAAAATGATTGTAGCCTACGATGGCACAAATTACTGCGGCTGGCAGATACAGCCAAACGGCATCACAATTGAGCAGGTATTAAACGAGCACCTGAGCCGCCTGCTAAAGGAGGACATAAAGGTGACAGGAGCAAGCCGCACCGATGCGGGAGTGCACTCACTGGGAAATGTGTGTATGTTTGACACCAATACCCGCATGCCTGCGGAAAAGATATCGTATGCTCTGAACCAGAAGCTGCCGGAGGATATAGTGGTGGTCGATTCCTGCAAGGTGAGCGATGATTTTCATCCGCGCTTCTCAAAGAGCCGTAAAACCTATGAATACCGCATATTAAATGCGAGGTTCAGAAATCCGACACGCAGGCTTGACACATATTTCTATCATTATCCGCTTGACACAGCCAAGATGAGTGAGGCTGCAAAATATCTTATAGGAGAGCATGATTTTGCAAGCTTCTGCTCGGCAAACTCGCAGGCACAGACCACAGTCCGCACGATATATGACTGTACGGTGTCAAAGGCCGGTGACATCATCACAATACGTGTGACAGGAAACGGCTTTTTGTACAATATGGTGCGCATAATCGCAGGAACACTTGTGAAGATAGGTGGAAGCGATATGCCGGCCGATGCGATGAAGGGCATAATAGCCGCAACAGACAGGGCAGCAGCAGGTCCTACAGCCCCGGCACATGGGCTTACAATGATAGGACTGGAGTACGAGTAACAGCTTTAGATTTTTAATATTATATTAAGATTTTTGGAATATCCGTTTTTAGCTTCGATAATAGGTTATAATGTCGTTACGGTTAAGACATGGTACGGTAAAAAGAAGCTTGGAGATGAAGATGGTTATGAGATTTACAGAAGTTAAAGAGAAAATTATAAAAAACAAAGCCATAAACAGCACAGACAAAGTAAAAGGCAGACACCGTAGAGTGATCCGTATAGGAGCGTTTGCCCTGATATTTGTAGTGCTGTTTTCGTTTGTCTCGACATTTTTTAAGATGACGGATGCTGTCAATATTGCGACTATAGAGGGCTTTTATAAGGAGCCGAAGGACTCAATTGATGTGATGATGATAGGAGCCAGCGAGGTATACGCTGATTACAGCGCAACAGAGGCCTGGAAGAATTATGGATACACCTCATACTCGCTGGGGGTATCCGGAGCGCCCGGCAGCCTGTACAAATCAATGCTCAGGGAAGCTCTCACCAGACAGCATCCGAAGGTTGTGGTGTTTGAGGTGAATGGCTTTTTACAAAAAGACAGCTACTACGACAGGACGGTAAAGCTGCACAGCTGGATAGACAATATCCACAATGAGGAAAACAGGCTTGATACAATAAAAGAGATTGTGCCAAAGGATGAGCAGGACAACTTTACAAATCCTTTAAAGCTGTATCACAGCAACTGGAAGGATATAGACAAATGTGCACACACCTTTGCTACAAGAGTTGGAATGTATTTTACAAAAACATCATGCATGAAGGGCTTTTCATCTATTGCTAAATATTCCGATTGTCCATCAGGCAAGCAGAAAACTCTCTATTTTACCGACAAGAGCAGAGCGTATATGACTGATCTGCTTGAGTATTGTAAGGCACAGGGTGTGGAAAAGGTGCTTTTTGCGAGGTTCCCTCATGAGAAGGAGATAAAGAATCCGCAGATGCTTTGTGACGTGAAGGAGCTGGTGGAGTCCTATGGCTATGATTTTGCAAGCTTTGAAGGAGATAAGGAACTTATCGGAATCAATGAGAGGGATGATTTCTACAATTCAGAGCATCTGAATATAAATGGAAGCCGCAAATTCACTGCATATATGGGAAAATATCTGTCTGATAATTACAGGCTTAATGCAGACCACTCACCGGAGCTTCAGAGTGCATGGGGCGAGTGCGCAAGGCGCGCTGACAGGGTGATGAGTGCCTGCGCAAAGGATACGGATCTGAGTCTGGGAAATCATTATTTTGAGATGTCCGTTTATCTGCCTTATAATTTTTCGTCAAGCCTTGCGACAAATAAGGTAGCAGATACAAACAACGATGCAAAGCCTGTAAAGGAGTTAAATACCCCGGTTAAAAAATAGCATGATAGTGTATGGACTTTAAAATGAATACTGCCTGTTAATTAAAGTATGTCTGGCAGTATTACTTTAAAAAATAGATTTGGAGTAAATAAAATGGAACTCATTTCATTAAAATATGCGATATTTGTAATCGTATTGCTTGTACTATATTATTGCTTTCCTAAGAAATACCGCTGGTATGTGCTTCTGGCGGGAAGCATGGCATACTATGTGATTATATGTAAGTGGTATGTGCTTTTTATCATTTTCACAATATGCACCACCTATGGCTCGACAATATGGATTGACAAGCTGCTAAAGGAGCAGAATGCCATCGTAAAAAGCCATAAGGAGGACTGGGACAGGCAGACCAGAAAGGAATACAAGGAAAAGGGCAGAAAAAAGAGAGGGGCAGTCATGCTTTTTGCGCTGCTTTGCAATTTCGGCATATTGGCATTCCTTAAATATATACCATATGCGGGCGAGCTTGGACTTTTGCTTCCGCTTGGCATATCCTTCTACACCTTCCAGTCCATGGGCTATGTGATGGATGTATACAGGGAAATTGTCGAGCCGGAAAAGAATTTCCTTAAGGTAGCGCTGTTTGTATCATTTTTCCCACAGATCATACAGGGACCGATTGCGATATATGATAAGCTTGCGGGACAGCTTTACGAGGGACATTCCCTGAGACTTGAAAATCTGCAAAAGGGTGCGCTTCTGGTGCTCTGGGGAGTCATGAAAAAGCTTGTGATAGCAGACCGCGCGGTAAATATCATCAATTTTGTAATGGATAAGCCGATGGATTTTTCGGGCACTTATGTATTTTTTGCGGCAGTAGTGTATGCGCTGCAGCTATATGCGGATTTTTCGGGAGGAATCGATATAGTGCGCGGTATTGCGGAGATGTTTGGCATAACGATGTCAACAAACTTCAACCATCCGTATTTTTCGCGCTCACTCACAGAGTACTGGCACCGCTGGCATATGACTCTTGGAGACTGGTGCAGAAACTATATCTTTTACCCGCTTTCAATCTCAAAGCGTTTCCTGAACTTTGGCAAATGGCTAAAGCCGAGATTTGGTGCGCATATCAGTAAGGTGCTGCCGGGCTGCATCGCGAGTGTCATCACATTTATCGTCATTGGAGTATGGCACGGTGCCAATATGAAATACCTGTATTTCGGACTCTGGAACGGCATTGTCATCATGCTTGCAGAGCTTTTTGCTCCGGTAAACAAAAAGGTGGCAGGCGGCTTTTTTAAGCTGACCGGCCTCAGGGAAAAGGGCATATTTGCAACGATTATATCAGTGCTTTGGACCTTTATGCTCATACTGGTAGGCTACTATTTTGACATAGCTGCAAATGCGTCGACAGCATTTCACATGCTTTTTAAGTCAGTCACGGATTTCCATATCAGCGAGCTTGGAATAAACAACATCATTTTGAATCTAGGAGCATGCGGACTGGACGAGTACGATATACTTTTACTTATAATATGTACGCTGCTGTGGTTCTTCATCAGCTTCGTTGAGGAAAATAAAAAGCTCGACATGCGCGATTTCATACTTTCAAGAAAGCTGCCGCTTCGCTGGGCGATAATATATCTTGGCATTTTTATAGTAATAATATTTGGTTACTACGGACCGGGAGTGAATCCGGCTGATTTTGTATATATGCAGTTTTAAAATAAAAGTTTAAAGAAAAAGTATAAACATAAAGAAAAAACTTAAAGAAAAAGTTTCAAGAAATAGCTTAAAGAAAAAGCTTAAAGAAAAAGCCGAAAATAAGGGTAAAAAACACTTGACAACAGTCGGTTACGCAAGTATAATATCTAGGTCTGTAAAAGTAGATAAATGGAAGCCAAAGCCCCGGCAACCATTTAGTATAGATAATGATAGTCATCTGAGATGGAACAGAGGACTATAAGATGTCAAAAAGGAAGTGGCGTCCGGACATACGCGATTTCAAGAGGCATCGGCATTAAAAGTAATCGAATCATTTAAGGAGGAAAACCGATGAAAACATTTATGGCTAGTCCTGCTACAATCGACAGAAAATGGTACGTAGTAGACGCTGAAGGTAAGACATTAGGACGTTTAGCATCAGAAGTTGCTAAAGTATTAAGAGGAAAGAATAAAGCAATCTTTACACCACACATTGACACAGGTGATTATGTAATCGTTGTCAATGCTGACAAGGTTAAGGTTACTGGTAAGAAATTAGACCAGAAGATTTACTATCATCACTCAGATTATATCGGTGGTATGAAAGAGACAACATTAAGAGAGATGATGAACAAGCACCCAGAGCGCGTTATCGAGTACGCTGTAAAGGGAATGCTTCCAAAGGGACCTCTTGGACGTCAGATGTATACAAAGTTATTCGTATACGCTGGACCAGATCACAAACATGCAGCTCAGAAGCCTGAGACATTAGAGTTTTAATAGGAGGTAAAGTAAATTGGCTACTACAAAGTATTACGGAACAGGAAGAAGAAAATCATCTGTTGCTAGAGTATATTTAGTACCTGGAACAGGAAAGATTACAATCAATAAAAGAGATATCGATGAGTACCTTGGTCTTGAGACATTAAAGGTAGTTGTTCGCCAGCCATTAGTTGCAACTGAGACAGTTGACAAGTTCGACGTTTTAGTTAACGTTCGTGGTGGTGGATACACAGGACAGGCCGGAGCAATCCGTCACGGAATCGCTCGTGCACTCCTTCAGGTAGATTCAGAGTACAGACCGGTTCTTAAGGCTGCTGGATTCTTAACACGTGATCCACGTATGAAAGAGCGTAAGAAATACGGTCTCAAGGCAGCTCGTCGCGCGCCTCAGTTCAGCAAGAGATAATCTGCTGTTCAAACCGTATCAAAATGGTTCAAAAACCCCGGAAAATCAAGGTTTTCCGGGGTTTTACTATATCTAAACGGGCTGATATAGTTTGACCAAATTTAGCAAAACGAGAGCCGTTTTCACCCAATTTTTAGTGGTCCGCAAGTGGTTAACCGGCCAAAAAGAGGGCAAAAAGAGGGTCAAGTGGTGCCCAAAGTGGTTAACCGAGAGCCGATTTTGTGGGTGTTTTGGGGGCTACTTTTCAGCCATCTTTCCCCTCGTTTTTGGCTGTGGCAGTTTGGCATAGTTTGACCTAATTTGAATAATTGAATATGAATTTGATACAGCACTCAGTGTAAAATGACTGGGTGCTTTTTTCATTTCAGGAACTCATATTCCGGCCATAGAAAGAGCCGTCACTTCACTTTTTATTTTGGAGTGGCGGCTTTTTCTATTTCCAGAAGCAACAGCAATAATTAGAAATGAGGTGAAGTCAATGAACACGCAAATCATCGCCATTGCCAACCAGAAAGGCGGCGTTGGCAAGACAACGACCTGTGCCAACTTGGGAATCGGGCTGGCGCAGGCCGGAAAGAAAGTCCTGCTGATCGACGGGGACCCGCAAGGGAGCCTGACAATCAGCCTGGGCCATCCCCAGCCGGACAAGCTGCCCTTTACGCTGTCGGACGCTATGGGGCGTATCCTGATGGATGAGCCGCTTCGTCCCGGCGAGGGTATCCTGCACCACCCAGAGGGTGTAGACCTGATGCCTGCGGACATCCAGTTGGCGTGGCTGTGCTTATTACCTATTCCTCGCAGAATGGTGCGATTTTGCTGGTTATAGCTTTTTTGATTAGCCCGATGGGATTGCCGCTGGCGGCGATCTGGCTGTTGGGTAAGGCGCAGGATTTGAAATTTGCGATCCAGGATTGGATGTATGGGTAAATGATGTGAATATAATCTGGAATGAAAAGAAGCAGGACAATGGGAGATGAGACCCAATGCCCTGCTTCTGGGTTATTTGGAATGAACGGTAGTGTATTTCTGGTTTTTGCTTTTGGGTTTGTCTGGAAACATCATTTCAAGTTTACCAGAAGATAATAAAGGCTTGAGGTAATATTTGCTGAAGTGAGAACGGCTGGAAACATCAATATATGCTTGCATTTCATCTCGACTTTTAGGATCTGCACAAAATTCCAATAGCAAGTTTTGCTTGCTGATCACAGATGTATCATGTGCGCCATCATGTGCGGCATCATGTACGGAAGCACCGCACATGTTGTAGTTTACATTTTTCAAGATGACTCTGAAATCTGTCGCTGTTGAGGAAAATTCGGGCTTATATGCCTCTGTGTATCCAGGCAGCTTTTCGGTTTCACTGACGATTTTGCGTAGGCCACTTCCACGGCGTTCCATGTACTTCATGCGGTGGAACAGGTCAGCAATCACAGGGTTTCGTCGCATGGAACGGATAC
>OGXZ01000726.1_pt1 | contig 19437 bp, 16 predicted proteins | sample 1576431 | NCBI WGS metagenome assembly OGXZ01 (sample SAMEA3541590, study PRJEB24748) | human gut metagenome | biome: human gut; feature: human-associated habitat; material: faeces | place: China | collected 2012
CCAAACTTCACAAGGCCCCAATAGGGCCTCAAGCGACAACTCGCTCACATCGTGACCTGTTGAAAACAGGTGCAACGGTGCATCAATATGTGTGCCTAAATGGGGAGAGAGTTGTAGAGTGGAGACATTGGCCACGTCTCCCCTTTCCGTTCGAGCGTCCCAATGTATCCCTAATGGTGTGTCCCCCGGAAAAGGTCGAGTTTTGCCATCGACTCGCTGTGATATATCCCAAAATTGGCGCATAATTAAAAAACCTTCTAGCCGAGAATACCTCAATTGGCTAGCAACTGTTTTTTGAAAGGTATTGAGCCATGATAGCAAACATTAACTTTGTTCAATTAGCCCTTTCGCGCCACTCCGTCGGTGCCCGTCATCAAACCTTACCCGCTCCCGATGTCGCGGATTTACGTTTAGCCGTCTCCACTGCTTTACGAGCACCCAATCACGAAAAAAAACTCCCGTTGCGCTTTGTAGAAATTGTTTCTCAGGAAAAACTCGCTGACCTCTTTGAATCCACGCTTCCTGCGGATGCCGACGACTCAGTACGAGCAAAAACACGTGAGAAGGCAACCAAAAGTCCGATGTGTGTTGCCTTGGTTCAAACCGATATTCATGACGACATCAGCCCCATGTTTAAAGAAGAGCGGTTAATCACCGCTGGAGCTGCGCTGATGAACTTTTTAAATGCCCTGCACGCGATGGGATATGTGGCCAAAACTGTGTCTCCTCGTGACTTTGCTGCGCCTAACGGCCTTTATGACCCAGACAATGAACGCCTACTAGCGTTTGTGCTCATTGGCACCTATGACCAACCCTTGGATTACAACAACATCGACCAAGGCACCGACGAACACCTGCCTCTTAGCCGTTGGTGATTTTCTCTAAGCGCCGTCTATCCAATACCCGAGCAAGGGCTTCAATCGTCAAAGGAGCAGAGCCCTCTGCTCGGTTTCCTACCCAAACCCATACCGGTCGAGACCGCGCCAAATAGCGCTCCATCAAAGCGGCTAACGCTGACCGAGTCAGCGGATCGCTTGCAAGCAGTTTATTGCCTGGCAAAGGTCGCCACCCTAGACTGAGTGAAGGAGAGCTATGCCAATGAATCAACAGATGCGAAGCGTCTTCCTCTTTCGTGAGCTCTTCCCAAAATGCCAGCGCTTGCTGTTGTCGCCGAATATTGGGCATACCGTTGCTCAAGTTCACCACAAGATGAACCTTGTGTTGCACCAACAACGTCATCATCCGAGGTGTTAACCAATCGGTATTTTGGATCTCCAAACCTAACGTCAGAGATAAGGTCTTATTCTCAAGACTTGTTCTGAGCTCAGAGAGAAACCGGTCTAATAACGGCGCTAAAGCACCACGTTGTTGCCAGTGTTTGATCGTCATGCGATCGAATGCGCCCAGACGCAAAACCACAGGGCCGAGCTTCGATCCCAACATCCTCTGAGGCATCGCCATCCACTGTTCAAACCAAGGTTCATTAAACACTAGGAATTGAGGATTCGCCCCACGAACTATCCCTTTAGCATCCCTAAGCATAGGGTCTAGATGAGCGTCGACGGTCCACAAAAACCGAAACGCTTCATCTACCGCAGCTTCAAAGCGCAACAACTCGCTTTCACGGTATGGGGTTGCCCGTGAGGGAAGGGCCACCATATTGAATAAAGGATATTGCGAATAAGGAGTGAGTCCATAGTTGCGCAGGTGCTGAGAGCCACTTTGAGCAGAGAACACGATTCCACGCCACCTTGCGTCTGCCCAACCTTCCGTGCCGCAGTGCAGCAATCGAGGCAAGCGCAACCCTAACTCCTGAATCTCGCGACGAGGCGGTTGACGTTCTACATTTGCCGAACTCTCTGGTGTATCTTGATACAGAGACATGGGAATCCTCAGAGCACCTCCTCTGTCAGACAAAGGAGGCTATTCCAATAATCATCATCATTGATGTTAGCATGAGCGACTGAACAGACTCGCCATGATGTCGCTCTGCTCTCTATCTGACACGTCGATGTGGATAGTCGATGTGGATAGTCGATCTTAATCCTCGCTCTCTTTGGGCTCTTGCTGATCGAATCAACACATTCATGCTCAATCCCATACGCCAGCCATGGGAGAATTTGATACGATAGAACGTAACACTCAGTTCCCGATCTCGTTATTGCCTGCGAAGAATCGTACCCATGTCTGTTAATATCCCCCAAAATACCCCAAATTTGCCGTCTGCTAATCCTACGTTGGCCACATTGCCCGTGTGGGTAGTCGATGAGGATGATGTTCGATTTTCCTTGCGCTTTGCTCTGGCCACGCACAATTTCAACGCTTTTACCTTCTCGTCATGCCAGGAATTTCTTGACAAAATTGACCCCTTAACACCGGGCTGCATTGTCTTGGATGCCACCACTAACAACAAAAGTCCTCAAGATATTCAGGCGCATCTGAACGCTTTAGAAAGCCCGATTTCCATTATCATGATTTCTGCTCACGGTTCCATCCGAAGCGCCGTTCAGGCAATGACTAATGGGGCTGTCAGTTTTCTTGAAAAGCCTGTTGATCCCGAGGAACTCGTTAACCTCGTCAAAGTTGGCCTCGAACGCTCATTGCTGACCTGGCAAAAAAGCCAGGCAAAAGCACTTCTGAAACGGCTATCTCGCCGAGAGGCACAGATTTTCGATCTCATTGGACAAGGATTCAAAAACCAAGAGATTGCCGACAGTCTTTTTCTCTCTACCCGGACGGTCGAAGTACACCGTCTACACATCAACAATAAACTCGGAAACTATTCTTTCTATCGCCTGTTATACGATTTGGCTTGCAGCCATATCAACGAGAATATTGCCCTTGAAGCGCAAAGTTCAAATAAGTAAGTACCCTCTGCCAGAGGGAATACACTGACAGCAAGTACTTACTTTCTTTTTTTGAGCTTAACGCTAAGTCTTCTTATTTTTGTCGAGCGTCCATCAATTCTCGAGCAACTTTCATTGGGCAATATTTAGGACCGCACATACTGCAGAAATGCGCACGTTCAGCTCCATTCCCGGGAAGTCCCTCAGCATGAGCTGCCCGAGCTTGTGCAGGATCCACACTTAAAGCGAATTGGTCTCGCCAACGAAACTCGTAGCGAGCCGCACTCATTAGGTGATCGTGGAGAACGGCGCCGACTTGTCCCTTAGCCACATCGGACGCATGAGCCGCTATCCTAAAAGCGGCCATTCCCTCACGAACATCTTGCGAGTTGGGTAACCCTAGATGTTCCTTTGGCGTGACATAACAGAGCATCGCTGTTCCCTCACTACCAATGTGTGCTGCCCCGATAGCCGCCGTAATATGGTCATACCCCGCTCCAATATCACAAACCAAGGGCCCTAACGTGTAAAACGGCGCACCTTCACACCACTGTTCCTCACGCTGCTGATTGAGAGCAATACCCGGCAAAGGGATATGTCCTGGACCTTCGATCATCACCTGAACGTCACGTTGTCCAGCTAATCTGTTGAGTTCGCCTAACGTTTTAAGTTCGGCAAATTGAGCTTCATCGTTCCCATCATACAAACTGCCTGCACGTAGGCCATCTCCCAAACTCAACGTCACGTCATAATGCGCTGCAATGTCTAGTAGCTCATCAAAGTGCGTGAACAAAAAATTTTGTTGTTTTTTCAACGCCATCCACTTGGCCATGATGCCACCACCCCGTGAAACGATCCCTGTCATCCGACGTTCCACAAGGGGGAGAAACTCCTGAAGCACACCCGCGTGAATGGTCATGTAATCCACGCCTTGCTCGGCTTGCTCTAATAAAACCTGCTTGAAGACCTCCCAGGAAAGCGCTCCTACTTCGCCGTCGACTCGCTCTAGCGCTTCATAAATTGGCACTGTTCCCACGGGCACAGGACTATGACGAAGAATCATTTCTCGGGTAGCCACGATATTGGGCCCCGTTGAAAGATCCATGACCGTATCCGCACCACGGGCTAAGGCTTGTTGAAGCTTTTCACCTTCTTCCAACCATGCTTTACCATTCCCTGAGGTTCCTATATTGGCATTGACTTTGGTTGAGAACGCCTTCCCAATACCCATCGGTTCTGCTTCGGGGTGGTTGACATTTAGAGGTATCACGGCAACTCGTCGGGCCACCAGGTCTCGTACTTTTTCACCTGTCCATGGTTGCCAGTGCTTAAGCACAGCTTGAAGCTTATGACGCAACGCTACATTAGTCATTGTCTCAACCTCTTGGGCAAAGTGCTCAAGATTGAGGTTTTCACGCGTCGCCACATAAGCCATGTCTGCGGTCACAATTCCAGCTCGCGCTTGAGCAAGTTGTGTGGGACTTCCTGGCGCAGGGCGATTTCTTTTTTTCAACGTGACGTCTGTCTTCGCCTGATTCTCACCAAAGGCTCCCGTCACATCTTTCAAATACACTGTGGGATTACTGCCACCACCGAAACACGCTTGAGTGTCTTCTTGAGCTACGGCGCGAAAGGGCACGTTTTCGCCCATTTCAGAGCGCTGATAACAGCGCATTCCTTCTGGACGTAAGGATTCTTGAAGGATGTGATTTTTCATAGGACTCTCCTCACGGATCTTCAAAATTAACAGTTAACCCGTCCTCCCACGGGATCACCGTGATGACGGAGCAAATGTCTACATTGCGTGAGAAGGTCGGACACAGAGCTATGCCACCAGCTAGAGGAGAGTGGCAATGAGTTTTAGCTCTATTTTCCATGATCGATAACGTTTCCCGACGCAGGTATGAACCTGATCCGGTCCGAAGGGTCTTTCTCAACCAAGTCTCGACTTGATACCCCTAACGCAATATCTGGTGGAACGGTTGCCACAAGTTTCGGCACTCGCAGCCAAGCAAAAAGTATCCGAAGTCGCGCCATCAATGATGGCACCATTTTGCCTGTCACCGTGTTCCATAAGAGATGATATTACCTCAGTCGCTGTGACGTATGGTAATTTTCAATTCTCTACATTCCACCGCACAACGTTGATGCACCGCTAATCGTGTATCTCTCATCGCGAGATTGTCGTTCTTTCGGTATGTGATTAAGCGCCTTTCTCTCGAAGATCGTCATGCGCAAAATGATAAAATACAGCCACCTCAATATTTAGATCCCGACCTAGCAGGCGCTGTACTCATCCCTCTCGTTTGAGCACACGATCAAGCCTTGCAGAATCGGCTCCTTCCGCTATTTCATCCATTCCTTTTTTATTTCCTCGAGGACATACTCATGGAACTTAATGCTCTTACCGCTCTGTCTCCCCTTGATGGACGCTATGCCAAACTCACGGACGATCTGCGCGCCATCTTCTCCGAGTTCGCCTATATGAAGGCTCGCGTACGCGTGGAAACAGAATGGCTCATTGCTTTGTCTGAACAAGGTTTCGATGAACTTCCCGCCATCAGCGAACACGGTAAAGCCTTCCTTCGTGGGCTCGCCGAAAATTTTTCGCTTCAAGACTGTCAAGCGATAAAAGAAATTGAAAAGACCACCAATCATGACGTTAAGGCGGTGGAGTATTGGATTAAACGCCAAGTCGACCATGATGATGAATTGCGTGCAGCGGCTGAGTTTGTGCACTTTGCTTGCACCTCTGAAGACATCAATAACACCAGCCACGCTCTCATGCTCACCCAAGGACGTCAAGCGTTATTGAATGAACTTGGCTCGGTGCATAGCAAACTTGTCGAACAGGCCCACGAATGGGCCGATGTCCCCATGCTCTCTCGCACACATGGCCAAACCGCAACGCCAACGACTGTTGGCAAAGAGTTTGCAAACGTCGCTGTGCGTTTAGCGCGAATCATGGAAGCGATCCGTAACGTCAAGCTCTACGCAAAAATGAATGGCGCAGTCGGCAACTACAATGCTCACCTGATTGCTTATCCAGAAACCGACTGGGAAGCATTCTCTCGCCGTGTTGTGGAAGAACGTCTAGGTCTGACATTTAATACCCACACCATTCAAATCGAACCTCACGATTATATGGCTGAACTTTTCCATGAAATCTCTCGAGCGAACACCGTCCTGCTGGACTTTGATCGAGACGTTTGGGGTTATATTTCCATGGGATTTTTCAAACAAAAACTCAAAGAAGGGGAAGTGGGCTCCTCCACCATGCCCCATAAAGTCAACCCCATTGACTTTGAAAACTCTGAGGGCAATCTCGGGATCGCTAATGCGCTCTTTATCCATTTAGCTGGAAAATTACCTGTTTCCCGTTGGCAACGTGACCTCACGGATTCGACGGTTTTGCGCAACTTAGGTGTGGCCTTTGGCTACTCCTTCATTGGCTATAAGGCCATGTTACGTGGCTTAAATAAGCTTCAACTTAACCAAGATCGCGTCGCTGAGGATCTGGATCACGCTTGGGAAGTTCTTGCAGAAGCCATTCAAACCGTGATGCGTCGTTACGGTGTGCCCCATCCTTATGAACAACTCAAAGCCCTCACACGTGGCAAAGGGATGAATGCGGAAACCATCCGTCACTTTATTGAGGGTCTTGATATTCCTTCTGAAGCGAAAGCTCGCCTCATGGAATTAACACCTGCCAACTACGTGGGCAAAGCCTCTGAATTGGCTCGACGTTGCTAATTGCCACGCTAACCACTTTTGCATAGCTTTCTATGCAAACACCCAGAGAGTTTATGCTTTCTGGGTGTTTTTTGTCCTGTCCTTCTCTAGGTCAAGATGGTGACTGCTTTAATTTGGGCAAAAACCGGAAGACCTTCGGATAACGCCAAATCATGTACCGAATGGGCGGTAACGAGCGCCAACAACCGCTGTTCCCCGACTTGGAGCTCTAAGAGTCGATTCGCAGGCGTGACCGACTCGCGAATGCCAACGATGGTCGCAGGAAGGATGTTACGAATACTCGAGTGCTGAGCCGCTTCCAAGGTCACGGAGACGTCTTGAGCGAATACCCTCAGACGTACCGCGTCACCCACAGGACGCTGATCGTGCCCACAAGGCACCTCAAGACTGACCTGATCATTGAGCGCAACATGCGTCGTCATCCACGTTGAATCAATGTGCTTGATTACACCCCTCAGCACCGAAGAGGCTTCTTCGTTGGAAGCGCGTAGGCCCTGACGATAAATCACCTCTGTAGGACACCCGGTATCAACGATCTTACCTTTTTCGAGCAATACAATAAAATCCGCCAGACGAAACATCTCTTCGCTGGAGTGGGTGACATACACAATAGGGGTATTCACTTCCCGTTTGAGGTGTTCTAACCAAGGCAAGAACTCCAACTTACGTTCCTGATCCAGAGCCGATAGCGGTTCGTCCATAAGTAAAATACTCGGATTCGTGGATAACGCACGCGCTAAAGCGACGCGTTGCCGTTCCCCTCCGGACAACCGAGAAGGCAACATATCCAACAAGGATACAATGCCTAAACGCTCTAACAAATCCCGAAAGACGGTTTCGGGTAGAGGATGCTTGGCTCGGCGCTGTGCAAAGACAATGTTTTCTCGAGCGGTCATATGAGGCAAAAGACTCGCTTCTTGAAAGACATAGCCCAAACTACGCTTATAGGTGGGGATAAACTGTCTGGTTGCGCTATCTTGCCAACACTCGTTCCCAATAACGACTTGACCTTCGGCTCGTTCTAAACCCGCTAAGCAACGCAGAATTGTTGTTTTTCCACATCCAGAAGGTCCAAAAAGGACAGTGACTCCTTTTTGTGGCAACGTAAAGGATACGTCGAGCAGGAAATCCTCCTTTCGCTTCAACTTCAAATTCACAGTCCCAGGAACCATCATTAACCTCTCAGCGCTTTTGCATCTTGTTATTTAGAAGGTTGAGTAACAGCAAAACGATAAAACTAAATACCAGCATACCGCCCGCTAAGAAATGGGCGTGATCGTACTCCATGGCTTCCACATAGGTATAAATCTGAGTCGAGACGACCTGAGTTTGGTCTGGGATGTTGCCACCAATCATCAGTACCACACCGAACTCCCCGATCGTATGAGCAAAACTCATCAAGGAACCGGTAATGATGCCGTGTTTAGCCAAAGGAATGGCGACCGAAAAAAAAGTATCAAAGGGTGAGCAGCGTAGCGTCGCTGCAACTTCATAGGGACGTGGGCCAATCGCCTCAAAGGCGGTGACCACAGGTTGAACCATGAAAGGTAGCGAATAAATGACGGAGCCAATGACAAGCCCTGTAAACGTAAAATTTAACGTCCCCCACCCCATCATTTCGCAAAATTTACCCAAGGGCCCATAAGGGCCCATGGCAACGAGCAAATAAAAACCCAGAACCGTTGGAGGTAAGATCAACGGCAGGGTCACTAAAGCAGAGACCGGAGCGCAAAATACGCTCTTTTTTTTCGCCAACCATGCAGCTAAAGGTACTCCTATGACCAATAGCAAAACCATAGTTACAAACGCCAATTTAAGGCTTAACCATACGGGAGCAAAGTCGATCGAACTTACCATTGTTGTCTCTGCTTTGTGCTTTACGTTCTAAGGTACGCCGTTATTTAACCATGCTATAACCAAAGGCTTCGCGAACAGCATTGGCCTCTGGACTGGTCTTGAGGAACTCCATAAAGCGTTTCGCCGCTTCGGGTTCAGGAGCATTCGTCAACAGCACACCGTCTTGCAGGATCGGTTCGTAGTCGTTTTCTGGAACAATCCATCCCGAACCTTCCACTAACTTACCATTCTTGTAGCACTGAGAGAGCGCGATGAAACCAGCTTGGGCGTTTTCAGAGCTGGCGAACTGGTAAGTCTTGGAAATGTTGTTGCCCACCACAAACTTGGGTTGCAGTTTGTCATAGAGACCCAACTTTTCAAGCGTTTGCTGTGCTGCTAACCCATATGGCGCAAGTTTGGGATCAGCTACCGCTAACTTCTTGAGGTCTTCACGTTGTAAAGTGGCGGCATCCGTGACAAAGCCGTCTTTTTTACTCCAGAGCACCAATTTGCCTACTGCGTAGGTAAAGACCGTACCCTTAACACCAACGCCTTCCGTGACGGCCTTTTTCGGAGCCTTGTTATCGGCAGCTAAAAACACATCAAACGGGGCACCATTCTTGATTTGCGCATAGAGAGCCCCCGTCGAACCAAATGACATCGTGAGCTTATCTCCACTCATTTTTTCATAAACGGGTGCCAAGTCCTGCATTGGCTTCGTGAAGTTTGCCGCAATGGCCAATTTCACTTCGGCCGCGCTAGCCGCTGTCACAGCACTCAATAACAAAACAGCTAAGGATAATTTTTTCATTGATTTTCTCCAAGCGAGTAAGATCTTTAACTATCCTTTATTGTGGAAGTCTGGCTCAACATATAGAATGCAGATACAACGCTATTCTTTTCTAGAATAACGTATTTCCTCCCTTTTAGCAATGTAAAAAAACTTTTCTCAGAGAACTGTTGACATGAAAGAACCCGTTGCTGATCCTGTTTTACTAGCCGACCATATTGCGTCAATGTCCGATAAACGCTTTGACATCCTCCGTCGTGTCAACGATGTAGGCTCCATTTCTGAGGCGGCTCGTTGTGCTGGCGTTAGTTACAAAGCTGCGTGGCAAGCGATCGAAACACTCAGTCAACTTGCTGGAGGACCATTGGTTGAAAAAACAACTGGTGGAAGTCACGGCGGCGGTACACGTCTGACCCCCAAAGGCGAAGAAGTCTTGCAACTCGTTGATGAGCTAACACGGGCGAGACTTGAAGTCTTGGCACGTTTTCGGATGAAGGAAACCCCCGCGTTGGCCAACATCGGGATCAGTTCGCTCTCCACTTCAATGCGTAACCTCATGCCGGTAACCATACGAAAAATCAAAATTGGCGCCGCCCTCGTTCGTCTCACGCTGACACTCAGCGACGGTCAAGAGCTACGTTGCTCCATCACCATGGAATCGGCCCAACTTCTTGGTCTGCGTGAAGGGATTGTGGTCATGGCATTGTGTAAAGCCACGGCTGTTGAAATTTTGAGTGAAAACGATCTGCCACGTGATCTGCTCAATACGGTTGTAGGTACGGTCATTCGCTCCACTCGCGAACGTAAAGGCGGTGAATGCACCATACAGTTACCAACTGGGCAGCGTATTATTGGTTTTGTCCGGGGAGAGCATGGTCTTCATATCGGAAGTCGGGCTGTCGCCTGTATTCCTCCTGAAGCCATCGTCATAGCCCTAAATGGGTAAAAAAGAAGCCTTGATCTATCTCTTTAGGGGGGATTCTTAAAATTAACTGAGCTCCCATTGATTAGGGTCAAGTCTTTTTAATACATCCTTACACAAACCTTAATAATATTGCAACTGAAGAGAGTGTTGGCTCCTTGGAGTCGTTCCCTAACCTCTCCCATTGATTACCTAACCTCTTCTGTAATTTACAGATTTTGCCTTACAACTTCTGGTTAGGCTCTCACTAAAGGTTCCGAGAAATGAAGAATAGCAAATGGTATGTCGCCGGTATCTGCCTAATCGGTGTTGTCATCGGCATTGTCTTTGTTGGTGCTTTGACGAGTGCCGTTCACTGGGCTGGGACGAATAAATTCTGTGGCGAGTTCTGCCACTCAATGGATACCGTCTATGTTGCCTATAAGAATGGTTTGCATGGTAGCACACCGACTGGTGTGACGGCTGGTTGCTCTGACTGCCACTTGAAGTATCACTCCAACGAGCACGTTGGCCCTGTCGACTATGTCTTGATGTTAGTCGATAAGGTTCGTGCAGGTTCCAAGTCTGGCTGGGGTGAAATCCGTGGCACGTTGAATACGGTTGAAAAGCAGATCAATCGCCGTGACGAAATGGCGAAGGAAGTTCATGAATTGTTCGTGGAACGCAACTTCAGCATGTGCTTGGGTTGCCACGACATTGAAAAGATGAACGACACCAAGAAGCCCATGATTTCGACCATGCACAAAGGTATGGTTAAAGACGGTAAAGTGGCTGACTGCTTGGCTTGCCACCCGACCGCTGGTCACGACTATAGCAAGTTGCCTGCTCCTCAGAAGCAGTAATTGCTAACGTCCCTTTTCCCCTAAACCCGCTGGAGATTGCTTCGGCGGGTTTTCTTTATGTCTCTTTTTCTCATCCGCTTGACGTTCCCTTCTGCTCTTATCTCGTGAAGTCATAAAGATACTCACGAAACATCTCTATTTTGACTACAATCTTGAAAGCGACTCACAGAGCACAATAGCCACAAGATTTTTAGCATCTTTCGTTCTGTGCGTCATCCTTATTGTTAATGACAAGCGTACCTAATTTTGGGTTATGCCTTCAACGTGATGAAAACGCCTTGCCCTGTCACGTTGATTTTGGGAGTTCATAATGAGCGAAACCATTCTTCGCCAAGATTACAAAGTGCCTACCCACTTGGTCGACACAGTAACCCTTGAATTCGATCTAGACATGGAAAGCACGAGTGTGAGTAGCACACTCCATGTCCGCCCCAATCCAGACTGTGACACCAATGTTGGCGACCTGGTGTTGTTTGGGGAAAATCTCACCTTGGTCAGTCTCTCCGTCAACGATGAGGCTATGGATGAAACTCAGTTTACGGTGACGGATCACTCTCTTACCCTTCACCATATCACTTCCGAAGCCGACATCACCATCGTGAATCGCTTCAGTCCTGTAGCGAACACTCGCCTTCAAGGGATTTATGCCTCTGGTAAAAATTTAATCAGCCAATGCGAAGCAGAAGGATTCCGTAGCATCACCTATTTCCCTGATCGTCCTGATGTTTTAGCTCGCTACCACGTCACGATTCGTGCGGCTAAAGAGGAGTTCCCTATTCTTCTCTCAAACGGGAATCGCATCTCTGAACGCGATCTCGAGGATGGTCGACACGAAGTTGTCTGGGATGATCCCTTCCCCAAACCCTGTTACCTTTTCGCTCTTGTGGCAGGTCAGTTTAAATGCCAGCGCGAAGCTTTTGTTCTCAAAGACGGTCGTACCGTAACGTTGGAAGTTTGGGTAGAACCTCAAGACATTGATAAAACGGCGCACACCATGGAGAGCCTCAAAAAGGCTATCCGGTGGGATGAAGAACGTTGGGGGCTCGAGCTCGACTTGGACCACTTTGCGATTGTTGCCACTAACGACTTTAATTTTGGGGCCATGGAAAACAAGGGGCTTAACATTTTCAACACGCGCTATGCCCTAGCCAATCCCAAAATTGCAACGGACCAGGACTATGCCAACATAGAATCCGTTGTGGGTCATGAGTATTTCCACAACTGGACCGGTGACCGTGTCACTCTACGTGATTGGTTTCAACTCACTTTGAAAGAAGGCCTCACGGTTTTCCGTGACCAAGAGTTTTCGTCGGACATGCTCGGAGACGCCTCCGCACGTGCCGTGGAACGCATTAAAAACGTCAAAGCTCTTCGCTCTGCCCAATTCCCTGAAGACGCAGGCCCTATGGCGCACCCCATTCGCCCCGAGAGCTACAAGGCGATCGACAATTTTTATACGATGACGGTCTACGAAAAAGGGGCTGAAGTAATTCGTATGCTTCAAACTCTCTTGGGGCGTGAAGCATTCCGTCAAGGCTTTGATCGTTATATTGCCAAAAATGACGGCCATGCTGTCACGTGCGAGCACTTTTTAGAGGCCATGCTCGAAAACAGCGATATTGATATTGATCTATTTAAACGTTGGTATAGCCAGGCTGGCACGCCACACGTCAGTGTCTCTAGCCAATATGATCCTCAAAATCATACCTTTACCTTGACAGCCTCTCAGAGTATTCCTGCGACACCAGGGCAACCTAATAAAGATCCGTGTCTGATTCCCTTCCCTGTCGCTTTATTAGATGAGCAAGGCCGTGCCTTACCGCTGAAGCTTGCTGATGAAGCTCGCGTCACGGGGGACACTGAAAAAATGCTGCAACTCAAGGCCACGACGCAAAGTTGGGTCTTTACCGATGTTCCTTCTGCACCTGTCGTCAGTTTAAATCGTGGTTTTGCTGCTCCTATCATCGTGGACTATGACTACGATGACGAGTCGTTAGCGCTGCTCGCTCAGCACGATACCAATCCGTTCAATCGCTGGGAAGCAATGCAACAACTCATGCTCAGAGAGCTTGTGTTGCAAACGTATGCTGCCATTGCTCAGGATGAAAGAACGGTCTCTTCGGTGCTCTTCGAAGCATTTGAAAACCTCGTTACCGATCCCGAACTCTCTCCGGCATTTAAGGCCGTAGCCATGGAATTGCCAAGTGAAAGAATGATCAGTGACCAGCTTGCGATCGTCGATCCTTGGGCCGTTCATGAAGCGAGAGAATACGTTCGTGAACGATTAGGAACACGTACCTTGACCAAGCTCGAGGAAATTGTTAATCAAATGCAGACGCCTGGGGACTATTCACCCAACGCAGAAGATTCAGGGAAACGTGCTCTGAAAAATATGGCACTGTACTACATGATCGCCACCAACAATAAGCACGCCATCCTGAAAGTTCGTGATCAATTTTTAGTGGCCAATAATCTAACAGATAAATTGGCTGCCTTATCCCTGATGACAGGCTCGGCGTCCCCAGCCAAACAAGAGATCAATCGCGAAACGTTAACTGCTTGGATGGGCGAGCCACTCTTACTCAATAAGTGGCTAACTATTCAAGCAACGGCACCTTGCTTGCCGGGTGAACAACCTGTGGTTGAGCGCGTGCGCGACTTGGTCCATTCGGGGATTTTTAATATCAAAAACCCGAACAACGTTTATGCTCTGCTCAATGCCTTCTTCCAGAATAATCCCTCGGAATTTCATCGCCCCGATGGCGTGGGGTATCAATTCTGGGCTCAAATGGTGCAACAACTCGATGCTATCAACCCTAGCGTAGCTGCGAGAGTAGCCCGTAATCTAGAGAATTGGCGACGCTATACGCCAAATCTCGCGAGCATGATGTATCAAACCCTACAGTTCTTGCATGACCGACGTGAAAAACTCTCGGGTCAGGTCAATGAAATTATTGAGAAATCGCTTAACAATCCCTCTTAATAGGACAGATAAAGTGGCTCGTTCATTACAGGAATTTCTTCGATTCGAAGAACAAACTTATCAACTCGACCCCAAACTCAGCGAGTTACTCGTGGGAGTCTCTGAAGCGTGTAAAAACATCAACAACCTTATTCGTCACGGCGCTCTGGCGGGCGTATTGGGTTTAGCTGGCTCAGAAAACGTCCAAGGCGAAGATCAAAAAGTGATGGATGTCAAAAGTAATGAGATCTTTGTGCGCTATGTACAGGCAACAGGGAGTGTCTGTGGCATGGTGAGCGAAGAAGTGCCAGATCCCATTGCGGTTGACGATCAATTCCCTATTGGCCCTTACCTCATTGCATTTGATCCACTCGACGGGTCATCCAATTTAGATATCAATGTCTCCATTGGTTCTATTTTCTCGGTGACCCCCGCTGTGCGTCCCAAACGTACCCCTGTAGCTGAAGACTTTTTGCAACCCGGGATTAACCAGGTTCTTGCTGGCTATTGCATGTATGGCCCGCAGACACAGCTGGTGTTTAGCTTCGGGCGCGGTGTCGTCATCTTTACATTGAATCCTGAAACAGGGATTTTTGAGCAAACGGCCGAAAAGGTGACCGTTGCCCCTCAAGCCAAAGAGTTCGCCATCAATTGCTCGAACATGCGACATTGGGAACAGCCTGTCAAAGACTATATTGCGGAATTGCTCGAAGGGAAAACGGGTGTACGCGGTAAGGATTTCAATATGCGCTGGGTAGCGGCTATGGTCGCCGAAGTTCATCGTATCCTTCAGCGTGGCGGTATCTTTATGTACCCCCGCGATCATCGCGATTTGAGCAAGCCAGGTAAATTACGCTTGCTCTACGAAGCTAACCCCATGAGTTTTCTCATGGAAAATGCTGGAGCGGCAGCGACGAATGGGCATCAACGCATTTTGGAAATTCAGCCTGAAAAAATTCATCAGCGTGTTGCCGTCTTCTTAGGTGCACGTGAAGAAGTTGAACGTGTCACCGCCATGCACAAGCAGGCGTAACCCACAAAAAAGCCAACGTTCAAATGAGAGCGTTGGCTTTTTTTGAGAGAAGTTCTTTTAGAACAAGTCTTCGAACATCCCTTTTTTCTTTTTATCTTCTTTAGCTGCTTCCTGAGTTGTCGAGAGCTTATCGCTTTCCGGTTCCTCGCTCGAGGGGGCAGGCAGAGAAGCATGCAAACGAGTCTCTAGTGCAGACAAATTTTCCGACACTTTACTGACCACTTGGGTTTGCTGTTTATTGATCTCCCCGAGCATGTTGTTGACCTTGGAATCGAGCTGTTCCGACAGGCGACGTAAGTCTTGGCTGAACTCATCTTGCCGTGTCATCATCATTTGTTCGAGTTTATCCAAGCGCTCCGTCATCATCTTGTTGGACTCTGCAAAGCGACTCTTTTCGGCATCGTCCGCCAAGGCGCGAGCATTACGCGTTTCCTTATACGCAGCGCGCAATTCCATGGTCACGCTCGCCGCTTGCCACACCGTATAGATCAACATCAATAAGATTAAAATGCCGAAACCACAGACAATGATAATTCCCAATGGCGCCTGAACTTCGGTATAAACGAGATTGACTGTTGTTTCCGCCGAAATCGTCGACCAGTTGATCACTAAAAACACCGCCATAAGGACGATTAGCAAAAATAAAGCAATGGTACGGATTTTCAATTTTTTTCTCCCTAGCGTATGAGCGTAGAATCCAATGGACACGCATCAAGGCCATGTGAGGTGTGGGATTGGGTTGGAGTGAGCCAGATGGGACAGGTATGAAGAAAAACTCGCATACGTCTTAGCTCTTGTTAGGCTATCGTCATGATACCAAAACTCCATAGTAGACAGCATAAAACCCAGCTGAAATGAACTCCGACTTTGACGTACGAGCAAGGAAAGTCTATAGTGTCGGGTTAATTATTGAACAACTTTCCCTCGATCCCATATTTTGGAGACTCCTTTATGCGAACCGATCCCCGCTTTCCGCGGCTTCACATTGTTGATCATCCACTCATTGAACATAAATTGACGTTGATGCGTGACCGCCGGACGGATACCCAAGACTTCCGCACCTTGCTCCATGAAATTGCGCTGCTCATGGGATATGAAGTCACGCGGGATTTTGAAACTCATCTCGTGGAAATCGAAACGCCGATCTGCAAAACCATGCAACCATTGCTCGTTGCCAAAGATCCGATCATTATTCCTATCTTACGTGCAGGACTCGGCATGACTGACGGATTGCTCGCTCTGCTGCCCGCAGCACGTGTTGGTCACATCGGGTTGCAACGCGATGAAAATGCCAACCCTGTTGAATACATGATTCGTATCCCCAAAGGCAATGAGCACAGCAACTATATTGTGGTAGATCCCATGCTCGCTACAGGGCATTCGGGAGCCTATGCTATCGATAAACTCAAAGAACGCGGTGTCAAAGGCGAACAAATCCGCTTTATGGCTTTAGTCGCTGCTCCAGAAGGGGTTAAAGTCTTCTGTGACAAACACCCCGATATCGAGCTTTATGTTGCGGCGCTCGACGATCACCTCAATGAGCACGCTTACATTGTGCCTGGTCTAGGGGATGCTGGCGACCGTGTGTTCGGTACCCTCTAAGCATTAAGGCCTTGAGCGCGAAGCGACTACTTTCGAGTGGTCGCTTTTTTATTACCTATCGCACAAACATAAGTGATACTTTTTCAATTTATATTAGGGTTATCCCCTTATTTACAACGAAATACTCTATTTCATGCCCCTAAACATACGTGTATTTGCGTATTTTTGATCTTTTTACTATTTTTCTTGACTTGAAACCCTGAATTTATTTGACATTTATCAAATCACCGTCTTCAAGAAAAGAGCATTATTCCCACTAGTTTAGAAAGCCATCCAAAAAGTGGCTTGTCATTATTTACCGCCCTGTCAGCGGATTCATTTCATAGGAAGCTATTCCATGTCGACCCCAGATTCAGTCAAATATGCGAATACCCCCACAGCTACGGAAAACGTGTGGGGCGCTGGTCTCAAAGACGCTAAACGTCAAAGCCCCAAAACGGCTTACCTTGACGTTGCCCAGTCCGTTAGTGGTTTAATCCTCGGGTTATTCCTTTTCTGTCATATGGCCTTTACCAGTTCTGTGAATTTCGGTAAAGACGTGTTTGCCAATTTAATCGCTACCTCGGGTGGCGCCTTCTTAGACGGCGAAGAACATCTCTGGATGCACGTTGTCTTTGTTGGCTTTATTACGTTAACGGTTTGCGTGCATGCCTTCTGCGCCTTGCGTCGCTTCCCCACCTCCTATCACCAATTCCGTGATATCAAAGCTCACTGGCATCTTCTCAAGCATGAAGACACCACGCTTTGGGTTGTTCAGATTGTGACGGGCGCTTGCTTGTTCCTCTTTGTGTTCACCCACTTGTTGCCCATGCTCTTCAATCCTTCTGGTTTCGATCCTAACCTCATCGGGGTTCATTCCTATCACATGGGCATGCTCTATACGTTCATCTTCCTCGTGATCACGGAACTCCATGGCATAATTGGTCTTTATCGCTTGGCTGTTAAGTGGGAACTCTTTAACAAGACCCCTGACAGCAATTTGATCGACCAGCGTGAACGTGTTGGTGATCGCTCGGGCTTCCGCAAGGTGATGCTCTTTGTTGCTTTAGCCATGATTGTTTGTGGTACTTTAACCGCCTGGAAGAACTACTCTATCGGTTCTGAACTCGTTCAGGCTGGTCAGGAAGGTCAGCGCTACGAATTGTCTGCTGACGACGCCTGGTACCACCATAACTAATCGTTAAGGTTCTTTCCGAATCGCATTCAAGCCCTCTCAGGCCAAGATCTGAGAGGGCTTTTCTTTGGCTGAACACGACACACGCACGACAACCCAAACGCTTCCCCATATAGCGCTCCAGCCAACCTCAAGCACACACCCTCAAAAACACACAAGTGATCTCGCTTGCGCCACACACGCGACATGTAGCCCGTATCCTCCACAAACAATTAACAGTCATTTGGTCATAAACTCCGCTGTATTTGATCAACCCGTCTATCAACACTCGCCCTCAGAGAATGGTCATCAACCTCTGCTCCAACTGGAGGGGACTCCCGAATCGGTAGCATCAATAGAGATTTTGCTCCGCCTCACTCAACGTCTATTCTGGCCCCAGCACTCTCCTGCTATCTGGAATTCTCCCACGTTTCCTCTGCTTCATAGCGTTTTCTGCCTGCCGACACAACGACAAAAAAAAAGACCTCTACTTGAACATCTATTCGCGTAGAGGTCTCAGGTATTGCCAGCGTGAGTTAATTAGCTGTTCGCTTTCTCCTCGGCAATCTTCTTAGCCCAGAAAATAGGAGCATCGACATGGATAGAGTTGCCGTCATGATCAACGGCTACGGTCACTGGCATATCTTCCACAGTGAACTCGTAAATAGCCTCCATCCCCAAGTCCCCAAACGCCAAGACCTTGGATTCGCGGATAGATTTAGACACGAGATAAGCTGCACCGCCCACGGCGATCAAGTAGGCAGAGCCATGTTTCTTGATAGCCTCACGAGCCACAGGACCACGGTCACCCTTACCAACCATAAGTCCCAACCCCACCGGTTCAGAGAGCATCATGTCGACGAATTTATCCATACGGGTGGACGTCGTAGGACCAGCAGGTCCTACTACTTCACCCTTGGACTTCACTGGGTCTACAGGCCCAACGTAATAGATAGCGCGGCCATGGAAGTCCACAGGCAGAGGTTCACCTTTAGCTAACATTTCGCTAATGCGTTTATGAGCAGCGTCACGTCCCGTCAGCAACTTACCCGACAACAACAACGTGTCACCCGGTTTCCAAGACTGAATTTCTTCTTTGGTGAGCGTATCAAGATTGACGCGCTTGCTCTTGGTGACATCCGGCTTCCAGTCAAAGACGGGGAAGTTTTCAATCTTTGGCGGTTCAATATATTTGGGACCGGTCCCATCAAGCACAAAATGAGCATGACGAGTTGCCGCACAATTCGGAATGACCGCGACGGGTTTAGAGGCAGCATGCGTCGGATAGAGACGAACCTTAACATCAAGCACGGTCGTCACACCACCTAAACCTTGGGCACCAATACCCAATTCATTGACGCGATGGTAGATCTCAACGCGCAACTTTTCTTCTTCCGTTTGTGGGCCACGCTTCAAGAGTTCCAACATATCCAGTGGTTCGTTGAGGCTTTCTTTAGCCAGCAACGTGGCCTTTTCAGCCGTGCCACCAATACCTACACCCAAAATTCCCGGTGGGCACCAGCCAGCCCCCATATGCTTGACTTGCTCAACAATCCAGTCCACGACGTTATCGGAAGGCACCATCATGACGAGCTTCGATTTGTTTTCGGAGCCACCACCTTTGGCTGCCACTGTGATCTCCACCTTGTCACCTGGGAGGCGTTCCGCCAGCTTACTCCATATTTCATTGTTTTTATA
>OGXZ01000734.1_pt1 | contig 19384 bp, 13 predicted proteins | sample 1576431 | NCBI WGS metagenome assembly OGXZ01 (sample SAMEA3541590, study PRJEB24748) | human gut metagenome | biome: human gut; feature: human-associated habitat; material: faeces | place: China | collected 2012
AGGCTTGTCGGAATGCCCGGCGAGCAGGAACATCATATTTCGTCTGTACCGTTTTCCTTTTCATAAACCTATAAGATCATGACTTGTGAGAGGACGCTTATATCTGCCCTTCAAACCCTGAGAAAGCACTGCAGAATCTGCGGCACTACGTCCGTTAAACTCCGGTTATAACACCGATTGGATGTGAAGGTCAGGCTGAGTCGAAAGATCAATGCAGCTTCCATCCATCAGCTGGATGATCGGTTTTGATAAGCGGTTACGGTTTAGCATTACAATATTAGCGACTCTTCCGTCATTGAGGAGAACACGATTATTCTGATAAGTGCCTGCAATGTGGGACAGGAATGTCAGAATAAATTTTGGATTATATTTGGAAAGACCATCATGTTCAAAATTGTTAATTACCTGGAAGACACAGAGCGGTGCGCGGTATGAGCGCGCAGCGGTCATGGCATCGTATACGTCTGCGATGGAAACAATTGCCGCATATTCATCAATATCGGATTGAGACAAACCGGTTGGATAACCACTGCCGTCACTTCTCTCGTGATGGCAGAGAACTGCTTTTTTCACGTGAGAGTCTAATGGGAGTGATTTTAATATGTCATAACCAAATTTTGGATGCTGTTTTACAAGGGCAAATTCCTCATCGGTATATTTTCCAGGCTTATTGAGAACTTCGGCAGGAATTTTTAATTTTCCAATATCATGTAAGGCGCCTGCTAAGGTCAGTGTGTCTAATTCTTCGGGTGAAAACTTTAACCAGCGTCCAAGTCTGCGGCTGATCAGAGAGACATTCAGTGAATGTGCATAGACCGAATCCTCTACGGAGCGCATATTGTGAAGCATATCAAAAAGTTCTAAGGATGTTTTGCAGGAATAATATAATTCCTTCGTATCAGACAGAAGCTGTTCATAATTTAAAGACTTATGATAGATGACACAATCTTCCAGAACCGTGCGGTAAGTGGCGATTACTCTGGAATAGGAAATCTGAAAATTCTGGAATTCTTTAGAGCAGACAACCTTCTGCGAATAAGAAGGTGCCTGGGCTTCCGGTTTTACAACATGGGAAGGAACTTCGACTTGTTCCTCTTTTTTTGTGGCAGGAATTGGATCTTCTGTGACCGATACCTGCGGGATCGCATAAAATTTAATGCGGGAAATGAGACGATCCGTGAGAGAAACTCCATTTTCAACGATCAACTGACCGCCTTTGGTACGGACTTCTCCAGCAGTTACCATCCCTGGTACTAATTCATCCGTTGGATAATATTTTGTCATTTGCATACCCCAATCTATACATTTTATTATAAAATAGTATAAGATTGCACAAAATGAAAGTCAATAGATACTGCTGGCAGAAATTCCCATAAAATATAGTTTTTTAGAAAGAACAAATAGTAGTATACATTCCACATGGTTTGTATATCATTTTGAAAAAACTCTTGACAGAGAGGCGGTTAGATAGTATTGTATAGCACGTGAGATTTGAAACAGTTTATGTTTCAGTCTGTGTAAACAGATTTGAAAATTCAATATTGTATAAGATGTAATTAGAAAGAGATTTTTAATTACGGAAAATTTTCTTATTCAGAGTGATGGAGATACATAGGATCTATGAAGTCACGGCAACCCCTCTACGGAAGGTGCCTACCTGAGCGAGCAAATATTTGGATGATTTATCCAAGACTATATTTTATAGTTCGAACAATAAGAGGATTTGATAATCTGATGATTTATTAACTCCGCTTGTTTGTGACAGCGGAGTTTTTTAGTTACCAAATGAACAGCCAGAAGAAAGGAAAGAACAAATGGAAAAATTATTATTTACATCCGAGTCCGTTACAGAAGGACATCCGGACAAAATGTGTGATGCCATCTCTGATGCCATCCTTGATGCATGTATGGAACAGGATCCAATGAGCCGTGTAGCATGTGAGACAGCAAGCTGTACAGGATTTGTGCTTGTAACAGGTGAGATTACAACAAAAGCACAGTTAGATATTCCTTCCATCGTTCGTAAAACAGTCAACGAGATCGGATACAACGACGCAAAAACAGGTTTTGACGGACATACATGTGCAGTGATGGTAGCGCTTGACCAGCAGTCTCCGGATATCGCTATGGGTGTTGACAAAGCATTGGAAGCAAAAGAAAACAAAATGTCTGACGAGCAGTTAGAGGCAATTGGTGCCGGTGATCAGGGTATGATGTTTGGTTATGCAACAAATGAGACACCGGAGTTAATGCCATATCCGATCTCCCTTGCACACAAACTTGCTTTACAGCTTACAAAAGTGCGCAAAGACGGCACATTAAAATATTTAAGACCAGACGGAAAAACACAGGTTTCTGTAGAGTATGATGAGAATGGCAAGCCAAAGAGATTAGAGGCAGTTGTATTATCCACTCAGCATGACGAGGATGTAACACAGGAACAGGTCCATGAGGATATCAAAAAATATGTATTTGATCCAATCCTTCCAATAGAATTAGTAGATGCAGAGACAAAATTCTTCATCAACCCAACCGGCCGTTTCGTGATCGGTGGACCACACGGTGATGCAGGTCTTACCGGACGTAAAATTATCGTAGATACCTACGGTGGATATGCCCGTCACGGCGGCGGAGCTTTCTCAGGAAAAGACTGTACAAAGGTTGACCGTTCCGCAGCTTACGCAGCACGTTACGTTGCAAAGAACATTGTAGCAGCAGGTCTTGCAGAAAAATGTGAGATTCAGTTGTCTTACGCAATCGGTGTTGCACAGCCAACCTCTATCATGGTAGATACTTTTGGAACAGGAAAACTTTCTGATGAAAAACTGGTTGAGATCGTTCGTGAGAACTTTGATCTCCGCCCGGCAGGAATCATCAAAATGCTTGACTTAAGAAGACCAATTTACCGTGGAACAGCAGCTTACGGACATTTCGGACGTACAGACTTAAATCTTCCGTGGGAAGCAACAGATAAGGCGGAAGCATTAAAGAAATATTTATAATCAGCGTTGAGCAGATTAATTTATGAAAAGTTTAGAATCTTTTTCGGAAAATGTCATAGGATTTCGGACGGTTCATGCTATAATAGGTCATAGGGTTTATCCTTGTGGCCTATTTTGTTTCTATGGATACAAAAGTGGGTGAACAAGGGTAGAAACATAAACATTCATAGAAGGAAAGCGTATGAAGTTTAAGAATAAGATTATTATTTCATTCTGCATCATTATATTTGTACCGATTTTCCTTGCAACACTGGTTTTGTTCAGTATGCAGCACATTCAGATGCGGGCAATCGAGCAGACCTATGGTGTCGAAGGGGACGGATACAGTTATTTTTCCAATTCTGTCCAGCTTCTGAGCCGGTTTACAAGAGAAATCTATAGGGAAGTATACAAGGTGGCAGACAACCAGCCGGAGAAATTGGAGGATGGAGCATACCTTGAGAAGATCAACCAGCAGTTGGAAGAAAAAGCGTCCTATCTCATCGTTCGGAAAGGACAGGAGCTGGTATATATAGGAAAAAGCGCAGGGACATCGCTTTTGACGGAGCTTCCGGAGTATGGAAGTGCCGATGGCAATGCGGATTCCGGGACATACATGGATGGTGAGGAGCAGGCACTGGTAAAACAGATTGATTTTGTTTATCCGGATGGTGCAAAGGGCAGCATTTTTATCGTGACCAGATTAGAGGAGATGGTTCCTGAATTAAAAAGTCTTCTGATCGATATTATGGTTTCCATTGTGCTGATCCTTGTTCTGACAGCATGTATGCTGACGGTATGGATTTATACCAGCCTGATCAATCCAATCAAAAAATTGCAGGCTGCCGCACAGAATATTAAGGAGGGCAATCTTGATTTTACGATCGAGGCAGAGAGCAGGGATGAGATCGGGGAACTCTGCACAAGTTTTGAAGAGATGCGGCAGAGGCTGAAAGACAATGCCGAAGAGAAAATCAACAGCGAGAAAGAAAATAAAATGTTGATCAGCAACATTGCACACGATCTGAAAACGCCGATCACTGCGGTAAAAGGATATGCGGAAGGATTGATGGACGGTGTTGCGGATACCCCGGAAAAACGGGATAAGTATATCCGGACAATTTATAATAAAGCAAATGAGATGGATACGCTTATCAATGAGCTGACGCTCTATGCGAAGATCGATACGAACCGTATACCGTACAATTTTGCCAAAATCAATGTTGGTGAATACTTCAATGACTGCATTGAGGAGATCGGACTGGATCTTGAGTCAAAAAATATCGGACTGGCATACTTTAATTATACGGATGGATCGACACAGATCATTGCGGATCCGGAACAGCTTCGCAGAGTGATCCACAATATTATTGGAAATTCCATTAAATATCTGGACAAGCAGAGAGGGCTTATCAACATCCGTATCAAGGATGTTGGCGATTTTATCCAGGTGGAGATCGAGGATAATGGCAGGGGTATTGCAGCAGCGGATCTGCCATACATTTTTGATCGTTTCTACCGGGCGGATGCTTCGAGAAATTCCGCAACCGGAGGCAGCGGAATAGGATTGTCAATTGTGAAAAAAATTATCGAAGACCACGGAGGTAAAATATGGGCGACCAGCAAGGAGTCCATCGGAACCGTTATGTATTTTGTAATCAGAAAATATCAGGAGGTGCCAAATGAGCAGAGTATTAATAGTTGAAGATGAAGAAGCGATCGCAGATCTTGAAAAAGATTATCTGGAATTGAGCGGATTTACCGTAGAGATCGAGAATAACGGAACAGCAGGATTGAAAAGAGCATTGTCCGAGGAATTTGACATGTTCATTTTAGATCTTATGCTTCCGGGAACGGATGGATTTGAAATCTGCAAAAAGATCCGTGAGGAAAAAAATACACCAATTCTTATGGTTTCAGCCAAAAAAGATGATATTGACAAGATCAGAGGTCTTGGACTTGGTGCGGACGATTACATCACAAAACCATTTTCTCCAAGTGAGTTGGTAGCGCGGGTGAAAGCACATCTCGCCCGATATGAGCGACTGATCGGAAGCAGTGAGGCAAAAAATGATATCATTGAGATCCGTGGTATCCGCATTGACAAGACAGCACGCCGTGTCTGGGTGAACGACGAGGAAAAACAGTTTACAACAAAAGAATTTGATCTTCTTACCTTTTTGGCAGAAAATCCAAACCATGTGTTTACAAAGGAAGAATTGTTCCGGGAAATCTGGGATATGGAATCCGTCGGAGATATTGCAACAGTTACCGTGCATATCAAGAAGATCCGCGAAAAGATCGAGATGAACACCAACAAACCGCAGTATATAGAAACAATCTGGGGGGTTGGGTACAGATTTAAATTATAAAACAAGAAGCAATGTGTTTTGTGACACATTGCTTCTTGTTTTATAAAGGCTTTCTCGCCTTGATTTTCGTAAATTCTATAATTTCTTTTTTGTCTTCATCAGATATTTTATCAAAATAGAAAAGTAATTCCCGTTCCAAATTTGTATTAAACATATATTTTTTCTTATTAGAAGGATCATTAAAAAATTCAAGAAATTCTGATAAATCGGTGCTTGCCTGTGTTGGCGCAGGCGCATCGTAAGATTCCTCCCTGTCAATATCGATTGTCAGATGCAGCAGATCATCAACGGAAATATTATAAAGCCCTGCTAATTTGTAAAAGGCTTCCGCATCCGGTGTGCGTTTCCCGGTTTCATAATGGCTGTATGTCTGCCGTACAACACCCAATACCTCCGCAACATAATCCTGTGTGTAGTTATTGACTTTGCGCAATTCTTTTAACTTCTGTGGAAGTAGTTTGTTTTTCATATAAATACCACCTTTGCTATTAGTATATTTTTATTTGTGCCTTAGATGTAGCAAGGTGTAGCATATCAGACAACAAAAGTTAAAATGTTAACGTTGATTGACATTGCAATTGTAACAAAATGTTGCGGAAAAAATAAAGTTACTATTAATTATGCACAAAATAACAACATTTATTCACTGGAAAAATAGATTGTTGATTGTAAAAATGTAACAAAGTGTAGCAAAATATAAAAACAGATGTTAACAAATTGTAGCGAAAAGACGATATAAATGATACAAAACGTAGCAAATGGAATTGCGATGAAAAACAAGGAGGTTAAATCCTCTCCTCACCAAAAGGTTCGGATTTTTCCTTCGGAAAAACAAGGAGGATTATGTTAAAGATTTCACTGAAACAAGGTCAGTATGTAAATATCGGAGATAACATCCGCGTAGTTTATGTGGGTGGAACAGGAAATCATGGAAGGCTTATGATCGATGCGCCAAAAGAGGTCAAAATCGCAAGGAGCACCGTGGAACAAAATCCGGAGCGCAGAAAAGATACTTATTATCCGGAACCTGCGATCTCAAAAGAAGCGCAGGACGAGATCAAGAAGATTTTATGGAATGAACGCATGAAAGCGGAAACAAAAAAAGATGCAGAAAGAATGAGCCATTAAGCTCATTAAAAACATCGCACAATCATCTGGTAATAGACAAGGCACAACCCGGGATGCTTTGTTTGTTATAAATAATGCCGGAAAAGGAAGTCCGGTCAAAAACATAATAACTCATCATAAGGATGAGACAAGGAGGATTATATTATGGTAGTACAACACAATTTACAGGCAATGAACGCGAACAGAATGTTAAATGTAACAACAGGACAGCAGGCAAAGTCCACAGAGAAGTTATCTTCCGGTTACAGAATCAACCGTGCAGCAGATGATGCGGCAGGATTAACAATTTCTGAAAAAATGAGAAAACAGATCCGTGGTCTTGATCAGGCTTCCACAAACGCTCAGGACGGCGTATCTTCTGTACAGACAGCCGAGGGTGCTTTGACAGAAGTTCACTCCATGTTACAGAGAATGAATGAGTTGGCAGTTCAGGCAGCTAACGGAACAAACTCTAAAGAGTCTGACCGTCAGGCAATCCAGGATGAGATTGACCAGTTAACAACAGAGATCGACCGTGTTGCTGAGACAACCAAGTTTAATGAGATTTATCTGTTAAAGGGTGACAATGCATCTACAAAGAATGTATATATGAAAGGTCATGATGCAGGTATCAAAGGAACATTGACAGATGGCGCTAAGAAAGCAACATTTACAATGGATACACTTAAAGCTAGCGATAAAGTAACAATTGCAGGAAAAGAGTACACAATCGGTTCTACAAAAGCTGATGCAGAAGCATTACTTGATAAAGCAAACGCAGCAGTCGATGCAGCAGGTAAGAAAGCTGATGTAGAAATTGATGGAACAAAATATACCATTACATTCAATGCCGCTGGCAATACTATTGCTGATGCAGCTGGTAATACAGTTACTGACTTAGCTGCATTAAAAGCTAAAGTTGCAGCAGGTAGTAAAGTATCATATGATGGAAATTCTCTGACAGTTATGAATGATGGAAATGGTGCAGTTGCTGCTGATGGCGTTGATGATGATGATAGCTCTATTATTAGCAAAACTGTTGCTGAGCAGAAGATTGTAGCAGAACTGACAGCTGCAAATAATGTAGGAACAGTAGAAGAAAAAGCAAGTGTAACAAATGATGGTGATGCCAACGGTAAGACAACATACACAATCAATAAAGGTTACGCAACTGTAGCTGATACATTATCCTTCAACTTACATGTTGGAGCTGACGCTGATATGACAAATAAGATTACAGTTGACATTGATACAATGAATTCTGTAAATCTTGGAATCAAAGGCTTGAATGTAACAGACGCTACCGGAACAGCTGCTACTTATGCGGTAGATGCAATTTCCGATGCTATCGCAAAGGTTTCTTCTCAGAGATCTGCTCTTGGTGCTGTACAGAACAGATTAGAGCACACAATCGACAACTTAGATAACATTGTTGAGAATACAACAACTGCTGAATCTCGTATCCGTGATACAGATATGGCAGAAGAGATGGTTGAGTACAGCAAGAACAACATTCTTGCACAGGCAGGTCAGTCTATGCTTGCACAGGCTAATCAGTCTACACAGGGTGTACTCTCTCTGTTACAGTAATTTGTGTAAAATGCATCAAAAAAGAAGCCCGCAGTTTTGTGGGCTTCTTTTACTAAGCTATTGCTGGAGCTTTTTCAATTCATCAATTGATAGACCAGTAGCACGAGAAATATTCTCTAAAGACAGCAGATTAAGCTCCAATAGATGACGTGCAGTATTAAGGACACCCTTTTGAATACCAGCCTCATACTCCGCTTTCCGAAGTTTCTTCTCTTCTTCTTCCTTGTCATATTCAAATATACTCATACTGATAACCTCCGCGCGGTTCTTTCGAAGAAAATCCGCAAGAATATTTTCTTTGATACATTCATCAACAGCGCATTCCACTGCCTCGTTCAGAGACATGTCGGCTGTGTATTTTCGCACCTTTGCAACATATTGTGCATATTCCCTTAATGTTTTGCAATGTTCCATAAGAAGGGCATTGTGCCCCTCGTTGATATTTAAGACAGTTACGATCAGTTCCAGTTTTGGCTCACCCGACAGATGTTCAAAAGCAGAGGAAAGTCTGTGCTCAAAAACATCGCAAACTGGATCAGAACCATTATAAAACTCAATAAAATTAGGAGTAGGTATCTTTTGCAGGCTGGATGAGTATAAAGATTTTTGATCCAGCATTTTTTGATATTCACTGCTAATGTAAAATAAATCACGAAGTGGCATATTTGGATTGTAAGTCGACTGATGTTCGTACAGGTATAAATTCGTGTCAATGATAAATGCCAGATCGTTTTTCATTCCCATATAGATAGCGTTTTCCAAAGTAACAATCTCTAAATCATCCGGATTCGTATAGTCTCTGCTGTTTACTGCATTGTAAAGCGAGAGCAGATTCTTTTTGTCTGAAAATAACATCCGGAAAACAGTATCTTTGTAGTTGCGATTTGCAGAAACTGCTCCTGCTGTAGTTGATTTGTAACGATCTTGTGGTCGCATTGCCATAGGCTTTCCTCCTTATCACGGTGGACGGCAGATGCACATAAATGCATCGTGCCTCCGGCAGGAGAATAGAGCATTGTAAAAATAGTTTTCATCCGTTTCCTGCTTTTAAATTGGTTAATGGGTAATAAAAGCATAGATACGAAATGAATGACACCGATTGTTTTTGATAATCGAGTGCTTCCTAGAATACAGATGGCTCATCAGCCACAAAGATTTTGTAAAATATGCTTTGGGATATTGTATCATACCAACATCAGAAAATGCAATGGAGAAAATAGTAAAATTTTAAATATTATGAGTACTAAAAAAATGAATAAAAGCATTCATTCAAATCTCCGCAACAGTAGCCCAAACAAAAGAATCATGCTACAATGAACAAAGGAAGATAAAAACAGCAGAAATGCCATAGAATAACGAAGGAGATCATCAGACATGAACATAAATATTTTATATGAGGATGAGGAGGTTATTGTCTGTGAAAAACCGGCGGGGGTTGCGGCGCAGACAAGACGGTTAGGACAGGCGGACATGGAAAGCCTTCTGAAAAATTACCGGGCAGGAAAGGGAGAACAGCCGTATATCGGGGTGGTACACAGGCTGGATCAGCCGGTGCGCGGAGTGATGGTTTTTGCCAAAACAAAAGAAGCTGCGGCGGATTTAAGCCGTCAGGTGCAGACAAAAATGGCAGATAAATTCTATTATGCAGTGACAGACGGTGTGCCGGAACAGAAAAAAGGTACATTGGAGGATTACTTACTCCGGGATGGAAAAACAAACACTTCAAAAGTGGTATCTAAAAGTACGGAGGGCGCAAAGGCAGCAAGGCTGAACTATGAAGTGATCGCACAGAATAAAACGAGCGCCATTCTCCGGATCCGGTTAGACACCGGAAGGCATCATCAGATCCGGGTACAGTTAGCAAATGCAGGAATCCCGATCGTTGGGGATGCGAAGTATAATTTTAAAGAGACAATGACACGGAGTGGAAACGGTCTTTTACTCTGCTCTTATAAAATCGGATTTAAACATCCAAAGACACATAAAAAAATGGAGTTCGAAATCAGGAATCCATTTCTCATCTGAGACAGAAACGCAGGAGTTACAAAGGACTTCTGCGTTTTTGCTATAAAAATAGTTACTGTTCACTCAGCAGTAAAACACTTGCTGTTTTGCTGCGTAAGAAAGTGATTCAGGAGTGAGCAGACTCCTTTTGTGAAGCAAAAACTGAAATGAGTCAGCGAATCGTTACTGGAACGAAGTATGAGTGAACAGTAACGAAAAATAGAATAAAATCACGAAAAATGTCGAAAATAGAGTGGTAAAATAAGCATAATGTGCTAAAATACAAATAGGATTTAAAATTGGGTTCATAAAATAAAAAAGATGTAGTAGGAGGTATGGGTATGAACAATATTAAGGTGAGAACAAAATTAGTTATTGTAATGGTGATTGCACTGATCGCACTGGCACTATGCACCGTCATTTCCAACACAAGTCTGTCAGGACTTGGAAATAATGCGTTAGACATTATCGAGAATGATATGCGTTCCTCGTATGATGAACAGATCAAGGCACAGGTAGATAATGTAATATCTCTTTGCCAGAGCATTTACAATCGGTATGAAAAAGGTGAATATACCTTAGACGAGGCAGAAAAACTTGCAGCAGACCAGATTCGTGATCTGCGTTACGGCAATAATGGATATTTCTGGGTAGATACCTATGATGGAACAAACGTAGTCCTTCTCGGCAATGACACAGAGGGAACAAATCGTATGGATGCAGTGGACACCAATGGATTTGCGTATATGCAGGCAATCATCAGTGCAGGAAGGCAGGAAAACGGCGGTTTTACGGATTATGTATTCCCGAGAGAGGGTGAGACGGAACCATCTCCAAAACGTGCTTACAGCAAGGCATTTGAACCATTTGGCTGGGTACTTGGAACCGGAAACTACACGGACGATATTGATGAGGACGTATTGGGTGTGAAAAATGAATTTTCTTCCTATGAATCCAACAGCAGAATGGCGATCATCGGAATCGCTGTTGTCATGGAAGTAATCTTAATTTTAGTTCTGACACTGATCACAGCCAGCATTGTGAAGCCATTGAAAAAGAGTCTTACCCATATTGACGAGATAGCGCAGGGCGATTTTTCAAAAGAATTTGAACAGGATCTGTTAAAGAGAAAAGATGATTTTGGACAACTGGCAGATTCACTTGAGAAAATGCGCTCTGAGATGAAGGAACTGATTGGAGAGGTAAAATCAGAAGCATTAGAGATCACCGGCATGGTGCAGGAGATTGATACAAGTATTCGGGCATTAGATGATCAGATTGAAAATGTATCTGCGACAACGGAGGAGCTTGCGGCAGGTATGGAGGAGACAGCGGCATCTTCGGAAGAGATAAATGCAATGTCACATGAGATTGAGAGCGCTGCGAAGAGTATTGCAGAGAGATCTCAGGATGGCGCTAACGAGGCAGATGAGATCAGGGAACGTGCTGTGAAAATCAAAAAAGATACAGACGAAAATGACAGACGTACCAGATCGATTCATGAGGAGATTAATGAGAGCCTGACCAAAGCACTCGAAGATATTAAGGTTGTGGATCAGATCAATGTTCTTGCCAAATCAATCATGGATATTACCGGACAGACGAACCTTCTGGCTTTGAACGCATCCATTGAGGCTGCCAGAGCGGGAGAGGCAGGAAAAGGATTTGCGGTTGTTGCGGATGAAATCCGAGTATTGGCAGAGCAGTCCAAAGCAGCAGTTGCCCATATTCAGGAAGTGACTGGCAATGTGACCGCAGCCGTTGAGAATCTTGCAAATGATGCAGAGAGGCTGCTGGAGTTTGTCGGAAATGATGTTGTGGAGAGTCTTGGAGGATTTGCAGAAATGGCAAATTCCTATAATAGTGATGCTGCCAATGTAGATTCCCTTGTAACAGATTTCTCAGCGTCATCGGAGCAGCTGCTCGCATCCATTAACGGAGTGATGGATGCTATCTCCGATGTCAGCAAGACTGCGACAGAGGGAGCTACCGGAACAACGGATATTGCTGAAAAAGTAGGAAACGTTGTGCAGGAGGCAGAGGCAATTAAACAGAAGGCAGAGACAACCTATCATTCTGCTGAAAAACTACAGAAAAATGTGGAACGTTTTATTGTTTAACGGATATGGGATATTGATATAGAATGTGACAAAACAGCAAGCGTGTTTTGGGAGCAAAAGGGAATCGTATGATAGATAAGTATTATAACGGGGTTATTGAACAGGTTGTAAGTGGAATTGGGAATGTAGAACATAACAGTATCCTTGTGCGGTATAGCAATGATTTTTCCATATGGGATTTAGAGAGTGTCAATCATTACAAGGATCAGTCAGACATCTTTTTTACCTGTCATGAGTTTTCTTATAACAAGATTGCAGAGGCTTATGAACCGTATCTGGGACTGATCCGGCAGATGTTTCACAGGTATTGCAGTGGCACACTGGAAGAGTTTATGGAAGAATGTGATGTCTACAAGCTTCAGAGACCTGTATTTGAAAGTTATTTTGAAAACGGATTTTGCGAGAGAACGGAACAGATCCTGATCGATGAGGTAGAGTATGAGCAGGAACGCATGCGCAATTCGATCGTGACGATGCTTCAGAAATTATCAGAGATCCGTCCGGTCGTCATTGTGTTGAACCGCTTTCAGCTGGCTTCGAAAAGTACCATGCAGCTTACCAACAGACTGCTTCAGACAAAGAATAAAAATATCGGCATTGTCTTGGGAGTCAATGATGTGCAGTCGATTCCGGAATTTGCACATGAAGAGTGGGATGCAATCTGTGAGAGTATGGATGACCGGAACATGGTGTACCATATCGGAAATGCAGGCAGGAACATGGAACCGGATGTCATGGACTATTACTCTGATTATGAGAGTGACGATGGCTATCGGAAACTGAATAATCTGGTATACTTTCTGGATTTTGACCAGGCAGACCATCATCTGAGCAAGATTGAGCGCCGGATCAAGTTTGATAACTTTACGATTTCTGAGAAAAAGCATTATCAGCTTTTGCTGTTACAGATTATGGTGTCGGTACTGCAAAGAGATATTGCGAAGGCTCTGGAATCCTGCGAAGATCTGGAAAAACTGCAGGATCAGGAGAAAGAGGGAGCATTTTATTATAATTTCTGGATGGCAACTTCTTACATGTATCTTGGCAAGTTAGAGGAAGCCATGATTTATGTACAGAAGGCAAAGGAGTGCGGAGAAGCGCTTGGGGATGATTTTTTAGTGTTCCGTGCGGAACTTTTAAAAGCGCAGAACCAGATGTCCGGCTGGTGCAATATTTTCTTCTGTGCCCAGGATATTGAGATCAGCGATAAACTGATCGAGAAGCTGAATGCGTACGATTACAAAAATCATCTGGCGCATATTTATATTTATGCATACGACAATAAACCGGAGATCGTGGCAAAGGCGTACCGGTCGGAAGCATTTTTGATTTATTTTTCCAAGGGCGTTGCGCTGGCAAAAGAGATTGGCAATGAGCAGCTTATCAGCATTGCATACCGGAAAAATATCATGATAGCATCCACAAATGGCGAGTACGAAGTTTCCCTGTTATATTCGATCCGTACTTATGAGGCGATGAAAGATGTTGACAGCGTGGAGGGTGGAAGGATCTATTCCGGTATTGCGTATAATTTATGCGCAATGGGAGAAAATGAGAGAGCTCAGAGCTATTACAACAAGGCGATTAAAATATTATGTAAACTGAGAAAGCCGGAGGATATTGCAGAAGTACACTATAATATGTCATTGAACTGCGTTATGCTGGGGCAGTATGACAAGGCACAGGAATACCTGACACAGTGTATGAAAGCGATTGAAAAGCTGCATCTGAACAGTCTGCGTGTCTGCAATCTGTCCAAACTGTACGGATTGTTTGCTCTGGTTTCCATTTTACAGGGAAACCGTTTTAACTGTGAGCGGTATCTGTATAGCTGCCGCCAGTTTTTGAATTATATTTTCGAGAAGGAAAAGACAGAAAACAACCTCGCCACTGTGCATGACTACGCAAAGGCAGATGATGATATGTTCCTCTATACGTTTTCCAAGGCATTATTAGCACAGCATGACGGAGACAACGAGGAGGCGCTAAAATTATATGAGCAGGCAGATATTTATTTAAAGAGAGCAGAAGGAAACCAGTTTTTCTGTTATACGCTGTTCCGAAGGAACAGGATGGAATGTTTCAGGAATGCAGGAAAAGAGATCCTTTATGAACAGGAAGAGTCTATTTTAAAACAGTATGAAGAGACGCATCGGATTATGTTCCATGAGTATGCAGAAGATATGAAAGATCTTCTGCCACCGGTAGATGGCGGCTGTGATGAATTATCAGCCATTGAGATTGAAGAACTGCTGAAGCAGGAGAGCGTTGAGCGGGCATATAAGAGTAAGAAAGAACAGCTTGACTTTATTTCTATCTGGCAGAAACTGATCGATGTAAATGGTATCACTGCAAAAGAGATGCTCAATATGGTCATGAAGACATTTTTAAATCATTTTGACGTCGACCGGGCAGTCTATATCCGCTATAGCGAGAGGGTGCCGCAGGTACTTTACAATGACACAGAGAAAGAGATGACGCCGGAGATCATGAAGATCATGGAAAAATCCATGCGGAAAAATGCGGGTGGATTTGTGATCTCCAAGATCAGCAGCAATTATTCTGAACATCAGGATATCACATCGATTTTTGGTGATGAAGATGTGTGTTCTATGGTGGCGATCCCATTTTTTAACAACGCAAAAATCGAGAATATTGTCATCACCTATGTGCTGATGAAGGATAACTGGCATTCCTCGGTGAACCGTTATATGCTTGATGAGGACGATCTGAACTTTTATCAGCTTCTGTTCCGTGAGGTGCGTTACGCATTGAACAGGCTTGATGCCTATGACAAGATTTATGAGATGAATACAAAACTGTATATGTCGGCAGTTACAGACCAGCTGACAGGGTGCTATAACCGTGAAGGGTTCTACCGCAAATTAGACGCACTTCTGAAAGAGATCGCAGGGGAAAAAAGAAAACCAAAGCTGGGAGTGATGTTTATTGACCTGGACAATTTCAAACACTATAATGATACGTACGGACATGATGTGGGCGATTTCGTTCTGATCAAAATGGCTGATATTTTTACGGAAGTCTGTGGAAAAGATGGTTTTGTGTGCCGTTATGGCGGGGATGAGTTCCTGATCTTCCTTTATACAGATGACAGGGATATTTTCAAAGAAAAGGCAGAGCGTATCTATCAGATTATTGATGAGGCAGACGGATTTTCGGCGGAGATCAGTGAAAAACTCGGACAGTCATTCTCAATCGATAAACAGCATCAGATCTCCTGCTCCATCGGTATTGCAGCCGGAGACCATATCTGTACGGAAAATGATATGACAGAGATGATCAAGAGGGCGGATGATCTGTTATATTCGATCAAAACAACGACAAAAGGAACCTATCGTATATGAAAATCGTTTTACCTGAGAAAGTAACTTATATTATTGACACACTGACACAGCATGGCTTTGAGGCCTATGCTGTAGGTGGGTGCGTCCGTGATACGATGTTAGGACGGATTCCTATGGACTGGGACATCACGACATCAGCAAAACCGGAACAGGTAAAAGAGTTATTCCGACATACCATAGATACTGGGATCCAGCATGGAACGGTTACCGTGATGCTTGAACATGAGGGATTCGAGGTGACCACATACCGTATAGACGGGGAATATGAGGATGCAAGGCATCCTAAGGAGGTACAGTTTACTTCCAATCTGTTAGAAGATCTGAAGCGCCGCGATTTTACGATCAATGCCATGGCTTACAATGATAAGGATGGGCTGGTCGATGCGTTTGATGGTGTGGGAGATTTAGAGCGCGGTGTGATCCGGTGCGTGGGAGCTGCTGTGGAGCGTTTTACGGAGGACGCGCTTCGTATGCTGCGTGCAGTGCGGTTTGGAGCGCAACTTGGCTTCTCTATTGAAGATGAGACAAGAGAGGCGATTGTTTCCCTGGCACCAAACATTGCAAAAGTGAGTGCAGAACGTATTCAGATCGAAATGGTAAAACTTCTCACGTCCGGACATCCGGAACTGCTGCGCACGGCCTATGAGACAGGACTTACCGCAGTTTTTCTGCCGGAATTTGACGAGATGATGAAAACACCGCAGAATAATCCGCATCACTGCTATTCTGTGGGGGAGCACACGCTGCATGCCCTGATGGAGATACAGCCGGATAAAGTGGCGCGTATTACAATGCTGTTACATGATGTGGCAAAACCGATGTGCAGAACCACGGACGAACATGGCGTGGATCACTTTTATGGACACCCACAGGAAGGAAGTCTTGTGGCAAGGAAGATTTTGCGGCGGCTGAAGTTTGACAATGATACAACCGACCGGGTATGCAGACTGATCTTATGCCACGACGATAATCCGCCTTTGCAGGAGCGGACGGTCCGCAGAGCAATCTACCGGAACGGTGTGGATCAGTATCCGCTGCTTTTTGCAGTAAAAAGAGCGGACATGCTGGCACAGAGTGCATACAGGCGGGAGGAAAAAGCAGAGTATTTAAAGGAATACGAAGAAATATATGAGCAGATCATGGCGAAGCGGCAGTGCCTTTCCATAAAGGAACTTGCGGTTACGGGAACGGATCTGATCGCAGATGGAATGCAGCCGGGAAAGGCGATCGGCGAGACGCTGAAACAGCTTTTGGAGTATGTGCTGGAACACCCGGAGGACAACACGAAAGAAAAATTAATGGAACAGGTTCATAATATCGCATCCCCTCACATATGATGAATTGACACGGCAGGAGAGCATTTGCTCTCTTATCGCAGATTCATCGTATGGAGGGGATTTTCATGTATATCAGGCCGGAACAGATAGCAGAACAATATGAGATGGAGGTAAAGTCTATTTCGAAGGGAAGGGACTGTTTTTTGTGTGAAACAGATCTCGGAATGCGCGCGCTGAAGGAGTATAGGGGCTCTGTGGAGCGTGCGGAATTTCTGGCTGGAATGCTTGATTTCCTGAAGGGGCAGAATATTGTGGCAGAGCAGATCTTTTATACAAAAGAAGGGGAAATTTTTGCCAGGGACGAAGAGGAACAGAATTATCTGCTATTGTCAGTTTTCCGTGGAGCCGAGTGCGATACGAAGAGCAGGGAGGACATGGTATATGCGGTAAGACTGCTCGCTGGTTTACATAATGCAACTGAACAGTATCCGGACGAGGTGCCTGAGTTTGTAAAAATGAATCCTAACGCCCTGCTTTTGCTTTATGAAAAACATAACCGTGAATTGCGGCAGGTGCGCAACTATATTCGTGGCAGAAAACAGAAAAATGAGTTTGAGGAAATGTTTATGCGTCAGTTTGCAGGCTTTTTTGAAAAGGCACAAGCTGTCACAGAGCAGTTACAAAATATGGAGATTCGTGAGGAGTTGACTGGCTTCTGCCATGGGGATTATAACCAGCACAATGTCATTTTTTCGAGAGAGGGCGTGGCAATCGTCAATTTCCTTAATTTTTCCTATCAGATCCGGGTGAGTGACCTCTCAAATTTTGTGCGGAAGATGATGGAAAAAAATAATTGGAACACGTCGCTTGGAATGGAGTTGATCGGGGCATATGATTCTGTGCGTAAACTAAAGCCGCAGGAATTTTCATATTTGTATTTTTACCTTGCGTATCCCGAGAAATTCTGGAAAATTGCAAATCATTATAGCCAGTCCCACAAAGCCTGGCTTTCCGGCAGAAACACCGAAAAACTCAGCAAGGTGATCACACAGGAGGGGGCGAGGGAGCATTTTTTGCAGACGCTTGCAGGGAAAGTAGAAAATAGGATATAATTAGGTAACAGCGAAACTTTTTTTTCACAATTCTATTTACGCTTTGATGAGTTTCGCAATTTACATAAGAGGTGATACGTTGAGAAAATTAAGATACATGTTTTATAGCATTATTTTAAGTATGATTTTATTAGCGGGGTGTGGACAGCAGACAAGACCGGTCTCGACTGCACAGTATTATAATCCGGCGAAAGAGACAGCGGCAGATACTGAGGAAGCAGAGGGTGCAGGGGCGGAGACATCGATCGGAACCGATCTCTATCTGATCATTGGCAATGACATGACCAATGAACAGTTGAATTTAAAGCAGCTTGCATCAGGAAAGCAGTATCTGTATGTTTATTCATTGTCTACAGACTTTCTGGATAAATACGGAAACAGTGCAACAACGATGGATTTTGAGCCGGGCAGGGTGATCCATATTGGAAAAAAAGATGGCGAAGGACGGCTCTTGCAGGCACAGATCGCGGATGAAGTCTGGGAATATTCGGATATCACAAAATATTCGGTAGATACAGAGCGTGGGATTTTCAAAATTGCGGATTCCAAGTATTCGTATGACGCAGATTTGTTCGTGGAATCGAATGGAGAAAAAATCCGTCTGTCCGACCTGAACGAAAAAGATGAGATCCGTGTCGTTGGAATCGGAACAAAAATATTATCCGTATCCGTCACTACCGGACAGGGAACTCTGGAGTTAAAGAATACATCCGTATTTGAGGGAAGTTTTATTCAGGTGGGAAGTAAGATTTTTGCACAGATCACACACAATATGAAGCTGGAGATCCCGGAGGGAACTTATACGGTTACCGTTGCAAATGAAGGATATGGCGGCAGCACAGAGGTGGAGATCGCAAGAGGGGAGACCTGCACGCTTGATCTGGATGAATTAAAAGGTGAGGGCCCTAAGACTGGAAGTATCATATTTTATATTGATGTGGAGGGAGCAACGCTTTCCATTGATGGGGATACTGTGGATTACAGTGCACCTGTGGTACTGACCTATGGCGTGCACACATTGCATGCGGAGGCAGAGGGATACGACGATTTTGATAAAAAGCTTTTTGTTAACTCTGCGGCAGCGAATATCGATATCTCTCTTACCGGAGACGGTACTACGTCAGACAATGACATGACAGAGGGCACAGAGTCTGTGGAAGAGACCGAAACTGCTGAGACAGAGACAAAAGACAGTGAGGAGGAGACAAAGAGTACAGAAAAAGATTCGGAGACGACAGACAAGTCCACGGACAAAGATGTCACATCCGATTATCTGGCAACACTTTCAGATCTCATCACATCGTTGAATAAGTAAGAAGATGTAACTATTCAGAACCTCATTCGCAAAATCGCTCTTTCGGAGCTTTCCTTGAATAACAAGCATGCTTGTTATTTGCTCATTGTGGTTACTTCGCCAAAGAAATTTTCAAAATTATGCTCATTCATGCAAGCATGA
>OGXZ01000736.1_pt1 | contig 19356 bp, 42 predicted proteins | sample 1576431 | NCBI WGS metagenome assembly OGXZ01 (sample SAMEA3541590, study PRJEB24748) | human gut metagenome | biome: human gut; feature: human-associated habitat; material: faeces | place: China | collected 2012
ATCTGGTAAAAAGTCAAAAAAGCTGTTCTACAGCCTCCGGCCATAAAACAGCTTCTCTTTTTTCTTATTCTGCGTTTGGTTTTTCAATCTGCGCGATTGCAGCTTTCTGCATCGGAATACGGCAGTTCTTATTGTTTCCAAACTCTACGATCACATCGTCATCTGTGATATCAATGATCACACCGTAAAATCCGCTTGTTGTCAATGCAGTATCTCCAACTTCCATAGAAGCCAGCATCGCCTGGATTCTCTTCTGCTCCTTTTTCTGAGGACGCATCATGAACCACCAGAGACCTCCGAATAATACTACATAAATTACAATAACACCTAACATCTTACCAGCACACCTCCACTTACCGTGATATACTCTTCATTTTGTCTCACACGCTTTCCTGCGTCCGACAATATTACCATTGTACACAAAAAATCATGATACTTCAAGTAAATTTTCTATAAACATTTGGAAAAGTGTCTATTTTCCGGACGTCATTCCTTCGATTTTTTTCTTTTTGTATGCCTGATACTCTCCCGCTTCGATTGCTGCACGGATTTCTTCCATCATCGTGTTGTAGAAATACAGGTTGTGCAGTACACATAAGCGCATCCCCAGCATCTCTTTTGCTTTCAGAAGATGACGGATGTATCCCCTGCTGTAGCTTCTGCATGCCGGACACTGACATCCTTCCTCAATCGGTCTGTCATCCAGTTCATATTTTGCATTGAACAGGTTCAGCTTTCCATGGTTGGTATATACATGTCCATGGCGTCCGTTTCTGCTCGGGTAAACACAGTCAAAGAAATCGACTCCCCTGTCTACTGCCTCTAAAATATTGATCGGTGTTCCAACTCCCATCAGATAGGTCGGTTTCTGCTCCGGCAGATATGGAACAACCGCGTCCAGGATCCGGTACATCTCCTCATGACTCTCTCCGACTGCAAGCCCTCCGACTGCATAACCGTCCAGATCCAGATCCACGATCTGTTTTGCATGTTCGATCCGGATGTCTTCGTAAATTCCGCCCTGATTGATTCCAAACAGCATCTGGTGTGGGTTGATCGTATCCTGCAGAGTATTGAGCCGGTCCATTTCTGCTTTACACCGTTTCAGCCAGCGTGTCGTTCTTGCCACAGAATCCCGCATATACACTCTGTCTGCCACACTGGATGGACATTCATCAAATGCCATGGCAATGGTGGATGCCAGATTGGACTGGATCTGCATACTCTCTTCCGGTCCCATAAAAATCTTTCGCCCGTCAATATGTGAATTAAAATGCACACCTTCTTCTTTGATCTTGCGAAGGCCTGCCAGAGAAAACACCTGAAATCCGCCCGAATCTGTCAGAATCGGCTTGTCCCAGTTCATAAATTTGTGAAGTCCTCCCATTTTTTTCACCACTTCATCTCCCGGACGGACATGCAGGTGATACGTGTTTGAAAGCTCCACCTGGGTCTTGATTCCCCGGAGATCATCTGTCGATACCGCTCCTTTGATTGCTGCAGCAGTACCTACATTCATAAATACCGGCGTTTCAATCGTTCCGTGAACGGTATGAAAACGCCCCCGTTTTGCCCGTCCGTCTTTTTTGATCAACTCATACATAATTTCTTCTCCTTTATCTTCGTGAAAAAGGGGACCGCGCTCTCTCACGCTGCCCCTTTTTGTCTTTTTTCTATATCTGTTATGATTAGTAATGAATCACAACCGGTGTTCCCACACTGATCATTCCAAACAGAGCTGCTGCCTGATCCAGCGGCATATTGATACAGCCGTGAGACCCTGCTCCGTCCTTATAGCGCGTTCCGCCAAATGCAGCCTGCCAGGTTGCATCATGAAAACCAATTCCTGTCCAGGTCACGCGCATCCAATAGTTGACCGGTGTCTCATAAATCGGCTTTCCTGTACTTGGATCGGTCTCTCCGATCAGCACCTCATCTCTGGTCATCTCCAGAATGTCATACACCCCTTCCGGTGTGATCCTCTCCGGAACCGGAACACCTGTCACCACATCTGTTTCCATTGCCACGCTTCCGTCTTTGATATACCACATGTGCTGGGTACTTAGATCAACCTCGATAAATGTAGTGCCCCAGTCCTGTTCTCCATGAGATTTTGCTGCACCTCCGGTATAGTATGCCGGCTCAAATTGAGCTAAGTTTCCAAAAAATGCGTACAAAAACAACGATGAAAGCCGACTTTCATTTGTGATATTTCTCTATATTTAGTTGTAATTAATTGGAATAATCGCAGAAACGCTATGATTAATAAAGATTTTGCTTGACATTTTTTGCCAAGAGTTCTAAACTAATTATAACATATTAGATTATTCCAGTAATCTTCTATGTTGTGTTGTTTGTAAGGTTCTTATCTCATATGGTGTTCCCGCACCGAGATAAGATCCTTACTTTTTTATTATCTTGTGAAGATGTTCATATCATATACCAAACATTTGTTCGTGTCAATACTTTCCAGAACATTTGTTTGTATTTTTTGATTTTATATTTTCATATGTCCCTTCTCAGCAAATAATATCGTTTTCTCCTTATTTTTATCTTGTGTTTTTAATGTGGACATTATAAAGTTTCTATTATACGTGATCGGAAGCCCAGTTGTAATAGCTTTAATTCCACAAGTAATACTAATTGGAATAGCTTCACAATCAGGAGATCTTGTATCTAAATCAAATGAGGAAAATAACACATTCTCTCCACCGTTTTTCTTATACTCAGTTAATAACCTTATCGCTTCATCTACGGACACAATTCTTCCACTCATGCTAATTCCTCCACTCTGATTTTCTTTTTACCATATAAGTTTGCAAGGAAACATTTTTCTACTAAAAGTCTATCCTCTTCATTGTCAATATTTCCCCATTTTTCAACTACATCACGCTTATCAATAGTAAAAATTTGTTCCCCTAAAACCATTGAGTCACATTTTAAACCATTAGATTTACTAGCTTTAATTACTTCGTGAGTGGGCTGCTCAACCTTTTTGATTTTACTGGTTAAGCACATGACAATCAAAGTAGGAGCAAACTTATTTCCAGAATCATTCTGAATTATAACAACAGGTCTTTCGATCTGCTGAACGTGTGATTTAGCTGATGTATTAACATTTGTTTTGACATAAAGAATATCAAATATATTAAACTCCATCATATCGTGTGTGCAGCTCCTTTCTTTATCTTATGTACCCTATTATATTACTCTTTACAATAACTGTCAAGAATTATTTTAAAGAATTATTGTTAAAAATAACTTTTTATGATATACTTTTAAACATAACGGAGGTGTAATATATGCTGAAATTAGATGTTAAAAAATATGTTGATAAACAGTTTGATAACCTGAATCAATTTGCTAAAGCTACAGGATTAAACTATCAAGCTGCTCAAAAAATTTACAATGGCGAAACAACCAGAATTACATTTGACAATCTTGAATCTATATGTAAAACTTTAAAGGTTACGCCAAATGACATCTTTACATTTGAAGATGTTAAGTCTCCAACAAAAAATGAAGCAAATGATACTTCTATGCCATCCATATCTAAAAATATTTTACATTCAATACAAATAAATCCAAAGAATATAAAAACAGATGGCGATTCTGATAAACTTCTTATAGAACTTATACAACAAATTGTTGATAATTCTATAGAGGAGCAATTAAAACAATATTCCATTAATGTTAAAAGTAAAAGCGATGACAAATAGTCATCGCCTACATAGTTATTGCTTAAAAGCAACCTTTCATCTAATCTTTTTCTTCTACATCATAACCATATAAATCCTTTAACATATCCATTTCTTCAAATGAACTTAGAACTTCTTTGCCACCTTTATAAAAATATTTCTCAACAGCAACATCATTTCCATTTTGTAATACTGAAAAGACGTATTCAATTTCACCGTTCTTCATATACACATATCGTTTTAAATCAGCATCGTTAATATATTTAATTTCTTCTTTTGTTGCTTTCGATACGTCCTTAAACATAATATCTTTTAATCTCATATAGACCACCTCACTTGAAAGCTGGATTTCAGCGTTGTATTATTCAATTCTAATTTCCGTCACACTACCATGCATTTCGTCATATAACTGAGAAGCAATAGTTTCTAAGTCATCAAAATAATAATCCCATAAATCACATTGGAATCCATCTGGTGTGTCATTAATATAATATGTCGTGTCTAAATCCGTATCAATTGCCACAACAATACTATCGAATCCACGTTTCTCTGCATCTACATACGCAGATGTAACTTGTTCTAAAAACTCGTCCTGATCCATAGGTTCATCAAGTAAATCATATCCCACACTAATATTTCTATTTGCATACTCATCTGCAAATTTTTCTAAATCTTCTTCTGTTTTTACCCATTCTGGAACTGTAATAATATCTCCACCGCTTAATCCTACCCATACTTTTATTTTCTTAACCATTTTTATACCTCCATGAAAGTCGAATTTCAACTTAGTAAAATCCACTTTCTGATAATTTTTTATTATTTATCTCTTCTAAAAATTCATCATTTCTAATCTTTGCCATATCTACTCTTATTTTTGCTTCTGATATTCGTTCACGAATACTCCAAGTATAATAAGATGAAATTTCACAATCGTCCAATATTTTACAAAGATTTGCTAATTCATAAGATATATTTGATAATTGCGTATCTAAAATATTATTAATATCAAATAGTTTTGTCTGTTGAGTATTACTTATATTCATAAAATCACTTCCATTCCATAAAATCAGTCTTTCATTCCAACTTTTTGCTTCACTCCTTATTATACTTCTCCGCACATTCTCTACAATAGAACTGATCTTCTTTACTGACATAATAGCCATCCTCATAACTTCCTTTAACACATCGGATTTCGTCATCATTTCCTTTTTCTTCTGTAAGAATGAATTTACCGCATTTACAACAATAAATATCGTTAATATCAGGCATTATTTATTCCTCCAGTTTCAATGTTATTCTTTTCATCACAATACTTTTTTGCATCATCATATGTTTCAAACAAATGAATTTCATCTGATAATTCTTTAACTCTACCGTAATATGAATCGAATCCTATTAATTTATAGGAAATAATTGGATTATTATTTTCATTGACTGTAATTTTAATAGCAACAATCTTCCAGTTGATATTATGCACATCATAATAATTCACGGTTTTTTCGTTAAATCTTAGACCTTTTCCACCACATTTGGGACACTGACATCTTTCTTGTTTATAAATAAAGAATCCATTACCTTCACAAAATGTACATGGTGTATAATTTGCTATTGTCTTTCTACGTTTATACACAAGACGTACTTCCTGTCCTACTTTAAACTTTGTGTTAATATGTAAATCCATAATTTTCCCTCTATTCTTTCTTCTTCAAAATCTTAGTCACTTCTCCAACACTTATGCAGAATCTTTTAGCAATATCTTTCTTGTCTCCACTTCTATTATAAGCATTCACAATATCATCGTATGTAAATTCTTTCTCTACTGGTAGATTCATAAAGCTATCCATAATCTATATTCCTCCGTATTCTTGCTATAATATACTTCTCTGTTGATCTCATATAATACCTCTATTCTATCATATCTGGATCATCTTGTGGACATAAATAATCTTCTGGTGTTTCTTCTTCATTCGAGAAAATGCACATTCTTTCCTGGTTTTTAAATATTTCTTCATCAGTGATACAAATATATCTTAAAGTAATACGCATATCAGAATGTCCGAAAATTGTCATAAGCTGTATAAGAGCCTGTTGTTTGTCTGGTGCTGCTAAATAATAACTATGTCCAAAAGTCTTACGAAGTCCATGAGTACCAATAGACTGTTTAATACCTGCTTTTATTCTATTCCTCTCAACAGTTCTGTACCATGTCATTTCTCCAATATGTTCACCTTTATTAGAAGAAAAGATATAATCAGTCAACTCAGGTGTTTCATTATGATCTTCTAACCACTTATGCCAATTCTGAATTGCCATTTTAAAATCACTGTCGTATCTTAATTTAACATATTTTCTTTTAATTACATTTCCACACCTATCTCTACGCTCTGTTTTTTCTGGAACAAACTTCTGTGACTTTTTAATTTTCCATCCATCTTCATATACATCTTTCCATGTGAATTTACAAAAATCCCCACCACGTAATCCAATATTAATTGCACATATGAACATTGTGAGATTTCGCATAGCATTCTTTTCTTTATTAACAGTAGTTGCACTATCAACATCTGCTTTAAATACATTGTATACAGATAAAATTTCATCCTTAGTATACAAGCATTCCATCTCTGTTGACTTTCCACGCCGTAATGTTTTCTGTTTTGGAAAGTTATATATCGTTGCTTTCTGTTTCTGACTAATATAATATGGCTGTTGAACTGCTAAAGCTTGCATAATTCCACCTCCTAATATACATCATTCTTCCGTATCTTCTCTAATTTCTCTTTCTTTTGATTAAGATGTCGCACTCTTGCCCTTGGTTTATACTTGTCACATCTCTGACAATAATGCCAATGGTTTGCATCTCTGCCTTTCTTGCATTCACCCATACAGATATAGTACAGGCATGGTGTCTCTCTATCTTTTGCCATATTGGTTTCCTCCGTATATTTTTATAACTGCTTCTTTTGTCAAGAGAAGCATAGAACTTGCTTAACGCATATACAGCGTTAATAATATGTATTTAACTTACCATTGGTGTCTGTCCTACCATTTCAGTAGGTGATTTATCGTATGATTCACATAATGCAGCGAATGTTTTAAGAACTTTACTCCATTCATCTTCCTTAATCCATTGAAGATATGGAGATTTACCACGTTGTTTTAACGCAATTCCGTATTTGTACTGCAAGTTTCTATATAGCTCATTCCACATATCAGGGTAGCGATTATGTGTCACAAGAGCAAGTTTTCTAATTCCTGCATTAAGAACACTTCTGTCTTTCCATTCAAGAATATCACCTGCAAGGGCTTTATTATCTTTCTCCAACTTGTCAATATGCCGATTCTTAAATGCAATTAATTTTGATGTTGCTACCGCCGCTGCACTCGGATCACCACTTGATATTGCCATCCCAACTTCTAACATAAGTTTCTGTTCTTCTGTAATATCAATAATTTTGGTTTCGGATGAGGTCTTTTCTTCTATATTAAGAAGTTGTGTTCTGACTTCTTTTGCTACATCAGATTGTTGTAATAACATTCCGATTCTTAAAACAGCTCTTCTACTAAACGCTTTAAGCCCACGATTATTAATTGTGATGATTTGTCCATCCTCAAAAGTATATGTAACGGAAGTTTGTTTCTTTTCAACGGAAGTAATATTTAGTTTACTTCCGTCATAATAGCTTCTTGGGAACATCTCAACGCCATCTAAATCAATTTCACCTTTATTATTAGAATATAAAATCTTTATATATTCCGGTGTTACTTCATAATAATCTGCAACTTGATCAATAGACATCATATTTGTTCCAGGTAAAAGCAATAATTGTTTTACCTTTTCAAGAACTTCATAATGATTAACGCACTTATCTCTAAGTGTTCTATCGTTACATAGTGGGCTTTCATCTTGATTTTTAATTCTACTCATATTAAAATCCTTTCGTATGTAAAATTGTTAATAGTTACTTCTAAACAGTATTTCTCCATTTAGTTTGTAAATATTTGCAATCACATAAGCGATCATTTCAATATTTAGTTATCAAGGTACAATTTATGTATGGAAAATATGACTTGAAATAGTCCTAGGAATGTAATATAATGAAAAAGACTAGAACTTTGGTTCAAGTTGTTGTAGTGTAGGTTGTCGCTTTGGTCGGTTGAGAACCTACACTATTTTATTTTCCACTATGGAAATACTTCATTTCCAGTTTAAAATCTTCATTAATATAACCTTGCATAAATCGTTCCAATACTATATTAATTGGAAGTTTTTCTGTTTTGCATTTTTCTTTAAACTGTTCAAGTATTTCTGCATCAATGGAAGTATTAAAAGCCTTCTTCATAATGCTTACCTCCTTTGATATTGTCATTATACATCTATATGTTGTTATTGTCAACATATTTATTTGATTTTACAACAAAAAATACCACTAAATTTTTATTTTTAGTGGTATTTTTCCGATGAAATGTCTGATTTATCGGTTTAAAATTCTTTCAATATCATCAACAGTATATCTTATAGAATCCATTAAATCACGCACATACTCTTCACCTCTTTTAGAATCGTATCCTAATCTAAGTAATTCAGATATTGCATTTATGATCTTATTATCAATTTCATTTCCTTTATTTAATAATAATTTTATAACTTCATTAGTTGACATTTTATTTTCACTCATCTTATCACCTCTTAAAATTTAAAATAAATTGAAAATCTTTATCATTAATATCTACCTGAATCAATTCTCCGTTATCATCCATGATGTCAACCATAGGAGTTTCATATCTTACATAAACTTTTGTACATTCATATTCTTTTCCTTTTGTAAAATGTTCATCTGTTTTTCTACAAATATCCTTATTATTCATCTTATACCTCCTATGAAAACAATCTTTCATTTTATTCTCTAATTGTTTTGTAATAACTTCCAAACCAGACATGCACCGGAGGATTTTTAGCTCCTGGCATTAAAGAACCACTTATCATTTCCATAACTTGACCAGAATCATTCCAACCATCTGATTCCATTTCTTTTTTATGTTCCATCTTTTCTTTTTCTGAATCATAATAATACTGTTCTATAAACTCTGTATATTTATCTATGCAGTTATTTCCGTCCCATACAAATTTTGTTGTATTATTTTTCATTTTAATTCTTTTCACGTAATCAGCTCCATTCTATATTAAAAACAACTTAATCTCACAATATTATCCATAAATTTCTTCCATAGTATTCTCTTCTTATATGAGAAATATCATTATCAATTTTCGATAATTCAATTTTTTCAAAACTTACATTCTTGCAACTATTTATAGTTCTGTTGCCAAATCTATTTTTGGTACATTCAATTCCGTTTGTTGATTCTTCATACGTCATATAGATCACATCCTTTACAATGAAAGCAATTTTTCAACCTCGTTTTGTTTTATACTTTGCGTATTTCGACTCTCCATTGCATCCTTTATATAATTTCCGTAAAGCAGATCCCAACCCATCTTCCATATCTTTGTCTACTTGTTCATATGTTTCAGATGCTTCACCTAAAATTTCTACTGCATCAAATACATAATCTCTAACCTGTTGTAATTCTTTATCCGTAAAATAAATACTTCTTCCCATTATATATCCTCTCTGAAACCGTCATTTTATAGAAAATGGGTGATATTTCTATCACCCTTAACTTGTTCTTCCACGTATAAACCCTTGTACAAAATATAATCTAGCTGTTCTACAATCTTCCTCATTCCCGTCAACCAGAACTTCTCCAATAGAACTGGCATTTGACTCATATTGTAAAGCTAAATCTAATATACTTTGTAATGTATCACTTTGCTTTTTCGCTTCTGACAAATTTAATATTTCTTGCATTTTATATTTTAAAATCGTTTTCTTTTTTGCTAACTTTCCAAGTTCTTCGCCCTGTTTAAAACAATACCACTTATTCACATCCATCTTGTAACGCTCCCATCGTTTTATTATATAAATCATCACTATAATTATTTAATAATTCTTCGGCGGTTTTCTGCCATTGATATTCTTCTTCTGTTAATTGATTTAGAATTTCCTCATCAGGAATAGAATATTTTTCAAATGCAGCAACTTTACTACAGAATATTCTATGATGATCTTTTACAAGATAAGTGTCAATGCCATAAATACAGTTATTAACAGTTGTAAGTTTATAGCCCATACTTTCTGCATACTTTAATGTACTTTCTAACATAATGTAATCCTCCTTATTTTTATGTTCCAATATGGTTCTACTTTAAATAATGTAAAATTTTATAATACTTTTTACATTCCAATATGGGACTACTAAACTTTACTATATTATATCACATATAAAAGTGACTTGAAAGTTAAATTTCATCTACAATTTTCTTTCCACAAATCGGACAATAACCAATCTTTATCTTTTTGCTAAATGCATCTTCTCCGAAATCATAACCACAACAAGATGTTACTCCATCTTCAACTGTTGTAGTATCTTTCATATCTAAATTACGTTTATAATTTTTATAAACTCTATCCCATAAAGATTTCAAATAGTTTTCTGCATCGACTTTCGCTTCATCAATATTTGACGATTTCATTTTTACTTTTAATCCTGTTGCCGAATCTGTTAATTGAAAATCTTTATATCTTAATACTGCAACATTTTCACTAATTCCATTAATAAATAAAGCACTATTTTCTTCATAATCTTTCCATCTAAACATAATATTTCCTCTATCTTGAAACTATTCTTCTATCGTATCATTTATAAATACGTTCATAGTAAATCATGTAACTTACGCTACATTTATAACTATAGGCGTTAGAATAGCCTCTATCCCATATCGACTAATCGCATTTGGAAATGCTTTCTTCATAATCTGAAATGATCCATTTACATCGCTATTAATTAACAATCCAGAATTACTTTTGAATAAGCCTCTTTGAATACGTCTATTCTTATTATAATTCTCTTTAATTGGATTTTCTTCATCTAAGAAACTCGTTCCAGATGTATAACCTTCTTCTTGTTCAATATAATTAATTCCAACATTTTCACACTTATATTTAAGTTGTCGTAATAATATTTGGTATGGAATCATTATAAAATTCTGATTAGATTTTTTACTCATTATGGATTCTTGTTTCCATTTGTCATTTTTTCCAACAATTAATGTATCTATATTATTTTCAATACACCAATTTATAATATAATGACTTGTATTGTGCATATAATTCTTAATTCTTTGAAATCTCTTAAAAGTAATTATATCTAATTTCTTTGACCAATCTTTATTGTGCCGTATCTTCAATAATGATTTCTCTTTCGCAAGTCTCTTATTATAATACTGATTTATGCTTTTGACTCCCTTGCCGTTAATAATAATTGGATTTGATCCGATATTATTTGTCATAGTTACAAGATTATTTACGCCTAAATCAATAGCTACTATATTTTTTGATTCTTTATTTATATCGGGAATTTCTATTTCATAGACAATTTCCATTACATAACAAGAGCCTTTTGGAATAAATCTAACTTGAATTATTCTACCTAAACAACGACATTTCCATTCATAATCATTTACTAAACGATTACTTATATGAATCGTCCCCTTTTCATAATTATAATGAAGTTGATTATTTGGAATCATCCAAAGGAATCTCCCATCTTTTTTAAGATATTTAGGTAATTTTGGTATACCTAGATATTTAGATGGATTCCTCTTCCAATCTTTAATTGCCACAAAATAAGACTTCCAATTTTTATCTAACAACCTCAATGTGCAATTTGCTGGTTGACTAAATGTAAGTTTATAATTTTCATGTGTTTTAAATTCTTTATTCATATCATAGTAACTTATATATTTGTTATTATTTATAAATTCCTGTCGTAATACATAGTTTGCTTCGTTATATAAATTCTTGGAATGAAAACACTGTTGATCTATAACTTTAAATTTAGGATGATTCCTTTTAATTATTATTTGTTCACATCTTTGTATTTTTATATTTTATGCACATCCTTTCGTGTAAAATTATATTACCACCTTATAAATCTAGTAACGCAGCTATAATTACCACTACAAATCCAAAACAAGCAATACATCCTAATGTATATACATATCCCATTCTCCTTTTAAATTATTCTACATTTATTATATTCATCTTCTGTAAGTAAACCTTCATCGTACATATCTTCAAGTGTTCTAAATACCGCAAAAGCTCTTCTACTTAACCAACAGAATCCATCAAATTCACCTATAAGTGCATCTGTATTTTCTTCTTCTTGCTTCTGTAATTTTATTGCTATGTCACTCTCACGAAAGAAAAATGCTTTATATTTAGCAGCTTTGATTCTTAATATTTCTATTTCGTATTCTTGTGAAATTAATTCCCGTTGAGCATCTAATAATTTCAATCCTGCACTTTCTAATGGACTGTTCTCAATTCTATTCTTAAAATATTTGTCATTCATAATTATCCTCCAATTATATTAACTTAACAGTGCAATAATAAATACCGCAATTCCTACATATGCAATTATACATCCTAAAGTGTACATATTCATTCCTCCAATATCATTTATAAATATTACTTGTAATATGAACAGTCGCATAATATGTTCTTCCAATCTCTTTTGCGATTTCCACATTACCCTTATTCTGTTTCATAAGAACTTTAATTCTTCTTCGTTCTTCTGGTGTGATCTTATTTCTATGCCTTTCTGGTATGTACGAATTTTTTATACTACACATCCAATCTGGCTCTGGTAATATAGAACCAGCTTCATATTTACGCCAGTTGATTTCTGTTTTATGATTTTTCGCCCATTCCCAAAAGTTATCAGGATCAATCAGATATCGTGTCGAATTGGATACTTTAAACTTCTTACATGGAAGTTCTAACTTTTCAATCCATCTGATCACAACAGATACGTCACAATTGAATGCTTTTGCTATTGTTTTAGCAGCAAGGCATTCTCCGCAGTAATGATTAAGACCTAATTTCCTCGCCTTATGTTTAACAGATGATACACTTCTGTTCAAAAATTTTGCTGTAGTTTCAACTGATTGATATAGATACCTTCTATACATATAAGTTTCCTCATCTTTTGTCCATTCTCTTCTTCCCATACAATACCTCTTAAAACCTAATATAATTCACCTATGCAACATTTCCCTCAACCATACGTTAAAATTGAAGTTCTCCATATTTTCTTCTCTTTCTGTATAATTTCCATTATAATTACGGAAACAGTTTCCAGAATCACGTTTGTCTTTATCCCAACATGATACGTGCTTATTTGTCCTTTTCATTCTTTCTTCACCTCTTCCATCAGATATGACAGTCCTTTACTATGGTGGCAGTTGAACCAATCATATACTTCATTTTTATTAGTTCCTTTTGAAAATGCATACCATGCAGTTTTAAGATTTCCGTTACGATCAACAGGAACGCTCTGAAATTTTTTCCATAATGCTTCTACATTTTTATCAATCGTGTCTTGTAATGTTAATTCTATTTCTTCCATATAGTTCTCCCATCATTTATGAATTTATTGTATGTTTTGCAAAAAGGATTAAAGCATCTATCTACTAACACAAATTTCCCATTAACAAAATCAAAATACTGTTTTCTGCTTTTCTGTCCGCATACATAACAATAAATCATATTATCACTCCATTCTTGATATTGAATTACAAATTTTCTTATTGAGTCTCTGATATATTTCCGCTGACTCATCTAATGCTTTAATTACAGATGTTTCACATGTTAATTTTTCTGCTTTGTAAACATTGTCAATTAAACAAATCAAACCATTTGATAAAATACTTATTTCCTTTGATGTAAGTTCCAATTTGATTTTTCCATTATTATTCATATTTTCTCCTTTTCTGAAATCATCATTTCATTAACCTAAATAATGTTCTCAATCTTTCATTAAGAAGTAATCAGCACCTTCCACATATCTCTGTGCGTTTATATTTTCAATAATCTGTTCCTTTGTAATTCCATAGTCTACACACTGTTCAAGATCAGCTCCATTATCGCAAAGTTTAAAATACGTTACTATATATTTCCCATTTGGTAATTCATTTTCATTCTGAATTTCATCAATATATCCTTCCATATCTTCATATAAAGCAGACCTTTCACAACGATGAAAATCTGTTTCTTCATCAATATCCAATATACACTCAACATCTGTTTTTTTATAATCAACGCCCCATTCTGGATCATCATAAAAGAAATACTGTTTTCCGTCTTCTGATTTTATAATTGCTCTTTCCATGTTGTTCTCCTCTATCTTTCTAATAAAACTCTTGTTTCATTCTAATTTATCAAGTGCAGATTCTAATGTATTAAATCTGTTTTTTACATTTACATTTTCATTGAAATTATTCATTATGTGCAAAAATGCACTTTCTGAATCTATATATCTTCTGCTAAACCTTTCATGCGTTCCAATCTTTTTACCTGATACAGAAAATTTATATGGTGAATAAATATTTTCCTCTCTTCTAAATATCAATTCCCATTCACTTCCGCAAAATGTAGTGTGTCTAAGCATAACACATTGACCTTCTTTCCATGAATCACATTCTCTAATAATATTCAATACAAATTCTTTATTCATATTATTAACATTCCTTTCTTTATAAAATATCTCTTTCATCTATTGATTCTCTGTTAATTAAAACAGGTGATACCCTTTGACAAGTACCACCTGTAAGTATGTAATATTATCGTTCTATATATTCCCATTCAGCAATAAAGTCAAATGCTTCATTGTAATACATAGGGTTTAAATCCTTGTAAGAACTACATCCAAACTTTTCTTTTAACTCATTCCACATATTAATGAAATAGCTTTTAGAGTAACATTTATATTTAGTTCCATGCGCTCCATCCAGAAGTTTATTGATTCTGTCTTTCGCTGCTTTATATAACTTCTGTTGCTGTCTAGTGGATAACGTCATATTTTCCACCATTTTGTTGAGCATTTCCGTCTGTTCTCCTAGAAGATCTTCCATTGCGTTAATCTGGACTTGCATTCCTTCAATGCGTCCTGTAAGTCCTAAATCATTATGTAATGTTTCTTTCTGTTCTTCTGTCTCATAAAATGCCTTGTGAAGAACATCCGCAGCGTTTAATTGATATTCAAGAAGATTTTTCACCGCTTCTGGGTTTTCTCTTTTCATTGTTGGTGTTAAACGAATTTGAGCTAACCACATAGGAACGAATTTTTCCACTAAAACTAGCGTATTTCGTACCTGACCGTCAAATTTGACGGGTAGGTTTGTCCAACCATTCTCAAATAAAACATTTGACTTCACCTTCTTAACTTCGTTATCTGATTGATTCTCATTAAGTCCAATATCAATACTTGCCTTTCTAATAGCCAACCAAACTTTTCCATCAGATGTTCTTACACCTAAAAGTTCATCTTCTCCGAATGGGATTAATTTTACTTCCATTTCGCTCATAATTGATTCCTCCTGTACTTGCGTGTTATTTAGTTCTCAATGTGCATTTGTAAAATATTGGAAATTTTCTGATTGACTAACCAGTAAGAATTAGATATACTAGAATAGTCAATCCGCTTTGGCGATTGATGTCTGGAAGAGGTTTGTTGCTGTGGTAGGTGCTAACCTCTTCTTTTTTATTTTTCCTGTTGATATATGTCGTAGGAAATATTCTTCTTGATCTGAATTTTTCCATCAACAAAACCTTGCATTAATACTTCTATAGCTTCATTGAGTTTAAAACCTTGTTTCTTGCATTCAGCCTTAAAAGCGTTCTGTATAGTTTCCTCAACAGGAGTTGCAAAATTCTTTCTTGCCATTGCTTTATCTCCTTTACAATTAGTATATTATCATTATTTTACTTATTTGTCAACTAGCTTTTTATTATTTCTTTACTTATTTCCAATTCATAAGCACTATCGCAACTGCTAAAATTTCCATTCTAGCAGCCACTAACTACAAATGAATCATGCTATATGTAATCCAGATACTTTCAATAACGCTTCAAATGCATTGATTAATTCCATACGCATTCTTCTTTTAGAAGTAACACCTTTTCCACCGATTCTTATACTATCGTCCATGCGTGTTTTATATTTCTTTCCTTTAGAATCCGTAAACATATCGACTTCTTCTATTGTTCCATTATCTAATTGCATCCGCATAAATGTATGTGTATATGGTTTATTACCATCTGTATACTCTATAAAGCTTGCCAAATTCTGCATATGTATTTCCTCCATTAACTAAATATCGCAATAATAATCAATATTGCTAGACCAATTCCCAAACAATAACCTAATTCATACATCTCAATCTTCCTCTCTAATCTCATAATCACTTCCAAGAAAATGATCTATTGTATATGTTTCCACTTCTTCAATCCAGTCAGATTCTTCATATTTTCCATTTTCAAAATCAATTGCCATCTTTGCAATTTCCGTTGTCAATGCCATACTATCAACTTTTTCACTGCTTACAGGATATACAGTTCCATCTTGAACCATATCGTTATAGCATTGCATCATAAGTGCTGATGTTTCTGATATTTTCCGTTCACGTTCTGTTCTTTCTCCAAAACGAATCATTTTTAAAATTTCCAGAATCCTATTAGTATATCCATGAATACCTTCGTACATTAACCAACAATCAAGAATTTCATATTCTGTATATTTCTGTTTTATTTCCTCTAATGTTGTATAATTTGTTTCATTTATACAATTGAAGGCTTCAAGCAAAGATTTTTCCATCGTTCATTCCTCCTGTTTTTTGGTATAAAAATAGCCTTATAGATTTATTCTCTACAAGGCTACATAGTTTCCATTATTCTATTAATTACAAAAGCCCTCAAATATTTCTATTCAAGAGCTTATCATGGGAGTTAATACCATACACATCATTCTCAAACATCACTCCCGTATACTCTGTAAGTATATATAAATAATAGTATGTTGTCAATCAAAGATATATCTGATATTATCCAGATCAATCATAGTTCCATCGTCATTAATCCCTCTGAAAAAATTAAACGAGTCACCTTTCATTAACTTTGCTGTTCTAGCAAACTTTTCTAAAATTTCCTTTGAAGCTTTATCATGCCCGTTTTCTGTCCAACAATCTGTTTCAATTCCACACCAACAAACTATTATATTTTTTGGAATACTTACATAAGGCTTAAATATTTCTGGAATTAAAATTCTCTTAATTTGTGAAGGAGTCACTTTCTCTGTGATATATTTTATGTAATCATCTTTATGTATTTCAATATCTGACATTTCATGCTCTGTTGCTGAACAATCTACTTCCAATAAAGCTGCGCCGTAGTTAGGAAATGAGTTTTGATTTTTAATGGGTGAAAATAGATATACAACAGATGTGCTATTATCACTACGTTTTCCATCACTCCAATTATTATTTCCGCATTCATTCATGCTCAAAATTCCATTCTTACAAATGGATTCTAAGTCACAAATATCTACATTCTTATATAATATCATAAGATTAACTCCTTCCGTTTTCTTCTATTATATCATTCCTATTTCCAATTTGAAAGATACATTTCATGGTATATAATCAAATTCCGCTAAACCGCCACTATCCATCACATAAGCCTGTACAGCTTCGGTATATGTTCCATCAAAATTTCCGTTCTCTGTATCATAATCACTAACATGATCTCCAATTTCTTCTTCATAGTATGAAAATATCATTGTGATTAAATTTTCCATTGATGTTTTTGGTGTATATCCCTGTTCTCTAATCCAGATTGCCATATAATCATAATCACATAATTTTTCTTTTGGATATGTACTATAATCTTTTTCCTCTGTCCATCTTCCGTATGTGTCTACCATTCTAACAAACCTCCTTCAAAAATATGAATGTACAATACTGAGTATTATTTTTCTGATATCGTTTTAAATCTTTTATTGTTCCGTTTCCAAAATTAAAAGCACTTTTAATTCTTTCTGGTGTCCAACATAAAAACCAACCATCATTATATTGTTTCTGTATTGTCTTTTTTGTTCCGTTGATTTCAATAGCTATACAATCATCTGGAATTTCATGTTTCCATTTCTCTAAATTAATCATTTTAATTTCCTCCCTATGCACAAACACAACAATCTAATACGTTCTTTAAACTTTCCAACTGATTCTCTGATTCTGTTCTTGCGTATTCATCCACATAGAACTGTTTTCTTTCCTGTCTGCATTCTTCCAGAATACCCTGTAACTTTATATCTGTACTGTTAATAATAACTATTTCCGCAGCTTCCCAATCCTCTACATCTTGCAATTCTCTTTCCGCTAAATAAACGTTATATAAGTCACGTTCCTGTAACTTCTGCTCTATATCATTGTCAGGGATAGGATCATCAATCCAATTCTGCATACAGAAATGTAACAATTCTATAGATTTTCCATTGTATGTAGACATATGGAAACTATTTCCTCCGGCAATGTCATACCATGTGGTTATTTCTCCATTTGTATTTATTTCCACAATATAGCGCAACTGAGTATTCTCAATTGCTTCTTTATACGCTTCGATTCCAGTGTTGATAATCTGTTCTTCATTCCGTTCTATTAACTCTAACCACTCATTCATCATGTTTACCTCCAGAAATTTTCCAACAAAAAAAAGGAATCCAGTTCAAACGGATTCCTTTAGTCATTCTCTGTTATTCTGTATTCTGTTTTAATTCCATTCATATCCATACTGATCACAACCGCGTCCATAAAAATAACACTGATTACCTGCACATTGATGACCATGTATTAACCCAATTGATTCCTTATACCATTTTTGCATACAGACCATTTCAGATTTTTTAGGTTTTCCATTCTTACAATAATTATCGTTATTATGCCTAAATTCTTTTTCTTCTTTTGTTAATGGTTTTTCTTCACAAATTTTATATCCGCCAATATTAACCCATGTAATCCTATATCTTTTCTGAGACATTTAATTTCCTCCAATTCTTCTATCTTATCCCACAAACTTCCATAATAATATGTGTTTAATGTTTCCAAAATCTCATATTGTATAATATTATAAGGATATACATTATCTTCATTATGAGATGTGATATCAGGTATAACCACACCTTTACGTTTCCATTCATTTTTGTCATATTCGCCCCATGTTTTATTAGCACAATCAACAAATAAATGTTCTACGTCGTCCCAATATATGTAAGCGATCGATTTACTTAATATTATCTTATTCTTATCAAATATCGTTCTTTCCGCTCTAACTAATGAATACATATGTACCTCCTGTTCTCATATTCCATAGAAAATACTTTCTTTCCTATGCCTGTCTCTTTCAAAATCTTCTTTGACATAATTCCATCTTATAGCGTTTTCTATAGCGTTTAATTCGTCCATAGACAGCTTTTTGTTTCCGTTCCATATGTATATAGGATCAACTTTAAACTTGATGTATTCAAGCGGTAAATCGTATTTTTCCGCTAATAGTTTATAGAATGTTCTTTTGTTCATAATATTTTAATTTCTTTCACATTCCATGTGATTCTTGTTAAATCATTATATAAGTTTCGCCTTCTCCCTCGTAATTGTTCGCTGCTTTTTCCGCGTCTTCCAGACTGGAGCAAACAGCTATTCTTT
>OGXZ01000742.1_pt1 | contig 19288 bp, 17 predicted proteins | sample 1576431 | NCBI WGS metagenome assembly OGXZ01 (sample SAMEA3541590, study PRJEB24748) | human gut metagenome | biome: human gut; feature: human-associated habitat; material: faeces | place: China | collected 2012
GCTGCGGGCAAACAGCCGGTCGTGCTCGTCGTCGCCTCCAGCCGCGAAGCGGAGGAAGCCGTGGAGTCCATCCGTTCCTGGTATGACGGAGACCCAAACGATGTGGCGCAGCTTGAAGCATGGGAGACCCTTCCCCATGAACGGCTTTCACCACGCGCGGACACTGTGGCAAGCCGCATGGCGGTGTTCCGCAGGCTGAAGCATCCCGAAGAGGGCAGCACGCTGTTCGGCCCCATCCGCATTCTGGTCATGCCGGTGCGCTCCCTCATCCAACCGGTGGTCGCAGGCTTGGGGGACGTCGAACCACTCGTGTTCTCCCAAGGCGAGGAACTGCCTCTTGACGAAGCATCCCGCAAACTGGTGGAAAACGCGTACACGCGCGTCGACTTGGTGATGGACCGTGGCGAATTCGCCGTCCGCGGTGGCATCATCGACGTTTTTCCGCCCACTCTGCCGCATCCGGTGCGTATCGAATTCTTCGGCGACGAGATCGACACCATACGTGAATTCCACGCATCCGACCAGCGCACCTACGGTAAGGATATTTCCACCGTATGGGCCACGCCATGCCGTGAACTGCAGTTGACCGACCAGATTCGCCAACGTGCGAAATCGCTGATCGGCTCCATTCCCAACGCCGAGGACATGCTCGAATCCATCGCCAACGCCATCCCGGTGGAAGGCATGGAATCGCTGCTGCCCGCGCTGGTCGACGATATGGAACCGGTGCAGGGCATGCTGCCCAAGCATGCGCTGGTCATGCTGTCCGACCCGGAAAAACTTCGTCGCGCCGCCGACGATCTGGCGAAAACCGCCAACGAATTCCTTGCCGCAAGCTGGCATGTCGCCGCATCCGGACATGGCGCCGGAGCGCCGATCACCTTCGACCAGGCGAATTTCTACGATTTCGAGGAAACCATCTCCGCACTCGTCTTCTCCAAACATGACGTGTGGAAACTCACCAGCTTCGGCGTCGACGCCACCCGGGAAGGCCACATCCAACTTGATGCCACCAAACCCGGTGAATACCGCGGTGACGAAAACAAAGCGGCCTCCGGCATCGAAGGACTGCTCGACGCCGGCTATGCGGTGACGATCACGGCCGCGGCCCAAGGCACACTCACCCGACTGAAGCGTGCGATCAACGAAACCGGCATCGCGAATTTCGATTGCGTCCGATCGCGCGCCATCGACGGTTTCGTGGACGACGCCGCGAAAATCGCCCTGCTCACCGAACGCGACCTGACCGGCCGCACATCCGCCGCAGGACAGGCGAAAACGCCGAAACGCCGCCGCAAGGCCATCGACCTGATGGAACTCAAAACGGGCGATTACGTCGTGCACGAACAGCATGGCATCGGCCGGTTCGTCGAGATGCGCCAACGTACCATCGGCAAAGGCGAGAACCAGACCACCCGCGAATACCTGGTCATCGAATACGCTCCCAGCAAACGAGGCGCGCCGGCGGACAAACTGTTCATCCCCACCGACCAGCTCGACCAGGTCAGCAAATACATCGGCGCCGAAACGCCGAAACTCAACAAGCTGGGCGGTTCCGACTGGGCCGCCACCAAAGCCAAGGCGCGCAAGCATGTGCATGAGATCGCCGAGGATCTGGTCAAGCTCTACTCGGCACGCCAGCGTACGAAAGGCTATGCCTTCAGCAAGGACACGCCGTGGCAGAAGGAGCTGGAGGACGCTTTCCCCTATCAGGAGACGGCCGACCAGCTCACCACCATCGACGAGGTCAAGTCGGATATGGAGAAACCCATTCCGATGGACCGTCTGATCTGCGGCGATGTGGGCTTCGGCAAAACCGAAATCGCGGTGCGCGCCGCGTTCAAGGCGGTGCAGGATTCCAAGCAGGTGGCCGTGCTCGTGCCGACCACACTGCTCGTGCAACAGCATTTCGAGACTTTCACCGAACGTTTCGAAGGCTTCCCCGTGAACGTGGCTGCCATGAGCCGATTCCAGACCACCAAGGAGATTAACGAGACCATCAAGGGGCTTGAAGACGGTTCCGTGGATGTGGTCATCGGCACGCACAAGCTGCTCAATCCGAAGATCAAGTTCAAGGATCTGGGACTCGTCATCATCGACGAGGAACAGCGTTTCGGCGTCGAGCACAAGGAGACGCTCAAGGCGTTGCGCACCAATGTGGACGTGCTGAGCCTGTCGGCAACGCCTATCCCGCGCACGTTGGAAATGGCTGTCACCGGTATCCGCGAAATGTCCACGCTGGCCACGCCGCCGGAGGATCGCCTGCCGGTGCTCACCTACGTCGGCGCTTACGAGGACGCGCAGGTCACCGCCGCCATCCGGCGCGAGCTGTTGCGTGGTGGGCAGGTGTTCTACGTGCACAATCGTGTGCAGGACATCTCCTCCGTCGCGGCGAAAATCCACGAGCTCGTGCCCGAATCGCATGTCGGCATAGCCCACGGCAAGATGGGGGAGAAACAGCTTGACGGTGTGATCCGCGACTTCTGGCATCGCGACATCGACGTGCTGGTATGCACCACCATCATCGAAACCGGCCTTGATATCTCCAACGCCAACACGCTGATCGTCGACCATGCCGACCGCTTCGGCTTGAGCCAATTGCATCAGCTGCGTGGCCGCGTCGGTCGTGGACGTGAGCGCGCGTATGCGTACTTCCTGTACGATCCGACCAAGCCGATGACCCAGCAATCGCATGACAGGCTCGCCACCATCGCGCAGAACACCGCGCTCGGCTCTGGCTTCGACGTAGCCATGAAGGATCTCGAATTGCGCGGCACCGGCAATTTGCTGGGCGATGAGCAGAGCGGCCATATCGAAGGCGTCGGCTTCGACCTGTACGTGCGTATGGTGTCCGAAGCGGTCGAACAGTACAAGGAGCCGGAACGCAAGGAATCGGTTGCCGTCACCATCGACCTGCCGATCGAGGCGTCCATTCCCGTCGACTACATCGATTCGGACAAACTGCGATTGGAAGCGTACCAGAAACTCGCCTCCGCACGCACCGAAGACGATCTCGACGAGCTGCGCGACGAACTCACCGACCGTTACGGCAAGCCGCCCGTCGATTTCGAGGCGCTGTTCGACGTGGCGCGGTTGCGGTTCAAGGCGCGTAAGCTCGGCATTTCCGAGATCATCGCGCAAGGACGCAACGTGCGCGTGTCGAAGTTCGAGCCGCGTGAATCCGTGCAGATGCGCATGGCCAGAATCTACAAAGGCATCCAGTACCGGCCGTTGACCAAGACGTATCTGGTACCGGCTCCATTCGCAGGCTCGCTTGGTTCCAAGCCGATGAGCTCGGACGAAGTGGTCGGATGGACCAGTCAATTGCTTGACGATCTGGACTGGAAACCGACACCGCGTCAATGACAATGGGATGCAAAAAAGAGTGTGAGCGTTCACATGGAACATGCGGGCAAAGTTTGGCATACGTCCATAAATCGCACTATTCTTGGCATTGTCATCACAACCTAACGTTTATAAGGAGTAGTTGTGGCAGTAATTGAAAGCGTTTACGCGCGTCAGATTCTCGATTCCCGCGGCAACCCGACCGTCGAGGTCGTTCTTGACACCGATGACGGTGCTCAGGGCCTGGGCCTCGTTCCGTCCGGTGCTTCCACCGGTGAAGCCGAGGCTTGGGAGCGTCGCGATGGCGACAAGTCCGTTTACCAGGGCAAGGGTGTGCTCAACGCCGTCAAGGCCGTGAACGAGGAGATCGCTCCGAAGGTCATCGGCATGGACGCTTCCGATCAGCGCGCTCTCGATGAGACCATGATCGAGCTCGACGGCACCCCGAACAAGGGCCGTCTGGGCGCCAACGCCATCCTCGGCGTGTCCCTGGCCGCTCTGTACGCTTCCGCCGAGTCCGCGGATCAGCCGCTGTACCGCTACATCGGCGGCACCAACGGCCACATCCTGCCGGTCCCGAACATGAACATCATGAACGGTGGCGCTCACGCTGACTTCGCCACCGACATTCAGGAGTACATGATCTCCCCGTACGGCTTCGACACCTACAGCGAGGCTCTGCGTGCAGGCGTTGAGGTCTACCACACCCTGAAGAACGTCCTGAAGAAGGAAGGCCTGAACACCGGCCTCGGCGACGAGGGCGGCTTCGCTCCGAAGATGAAGTCCAACAAGGACTCCCTGAACTACATCATGGACGCCATCTCCGCCGCCGGCTACGAGCCGGGCAAGCAGATTGGCATCTCCCTCGACGTGGCTTCCTCCGAGTTCTACAACAAGGAGACCGGCAAGTACCACTTCGAAGGCGACGATCGTGAAGCCGGCTACATGCTCGACTTCTACGAGAACCTCATCAACGAGTACCCGATCGTCTCCATCGAGGATCCGTTCCAGGAAGAAGGCTGGGACGACTGGGCGGCCATCACCGCCAAGCTCGGCGATCGCCTGCAGTTCGTCGGCGACGACCTGCTGGTCACCAACCCGGCACGTCTGGCCAAGGGCATCAAGCTCGGCGCCGCCAACTCCCTGCTGGTCAAGCTCAACCAGATCGGCACCGTCACCGAGACCCTCGACGCCATCGAGCTGGCCACCAAGAACGGCTTCACCTCCATGGTTTCCCACCGTTCCGGCGAGACCCCGGACACCACCATCTCCGACCTGGCTGTGGCAAAGAACACCGGCCAGATCAAGACCGGTGCCCCGGCTCGTGGCGAGCGTATCGCCAAGTACAACCGCCTGCTCGAGATCGAGGAGGAGCTCGGCTCCACCGCTCAGTACGCCGGCTACAGCGCTTTCAAGGCCTGCAAGAAGTACATCGCTGAGTGAGCGTAGCCAGCGCATCATGAATGCGTTGACATAGAAATACCCGTCGTGTTCCAAGTCGAACGCGACGGGTATTTTCGTTGCTATGAGTTCGAAGGCACGAAAAAAACCATCACAACGCGGCGGCGCCGGCCCGGTCGCGTTCTTCGTGGCATTGTTCATCGTGGCTTTGGGAACCATCCAGTTGGCATCGACATTCCATACCTATGCGTTGAATCTGGCAGAGCTTAACGGACTGAAAAAACAGGAAGCGGCGTTGGTCGCGCAGAAACGCGAGCTGGAGAACGATATCGCAAGATGGGATGACAAGGCGTATGTCACCGCCCAGGCCAGGGATCGTTTGGGATTCGTCTTCCCCGGCGAACAGGCGATTCGTGTCGAGCATCCCGAAGCGGTGACCGGCAAGAGCGAGCCGAAAAAAGGGACGACATACGACGAATCACCGAAAACCGCCCTGCCGTGGTATAAGGAACTTGCATATTCCTTCAAGCAGGCGGATCGGTCGGATCCCGTGAAGGCCGACTCGACGAAACAGTCGCAGCATGCCGGCGAAGAAGACAAACAGGACAGTCAACAACAGACTGGCCAATCGCAACAGGACGGTCAGCAGCCGTCGGAAGACGGACAGGAGTGACATGGACATGACGATTATCGAACAGGCCAAGGGTTTGGCGGACAAAGTGCTTGCCCAACCCGCCACCGAACATGATATCGCCGTGGTGGAGCGTCAGCTTGGACGTTACCCGCGCGGCATGGTCGCCGTCGGAGCCCGTTGCGTATGCGGCCGGCCTTTGGCTGTGGTCACCCGGCCGTTGCTTCCAGGCGGTGTCCCGTTCCCGACGACCTGCTATCTGACCGGGCCCGAAGCGGTGAAGGCCATCTCCCACATCGAAGCCGAAGGCAAGATGAAGGAATACAACGATATGCTGGCCGAAAACGAGGATCTGCGTGCCGGATACGAACGTGCCCACGAACTGTACCTCGCGTTCCGCCATGAAATCGCTTTGGCCTTGGAAGACAGCGAGGAACACATCGAAGGCACCAGTGCCGGCGGCATGCCGGTGCGTGTCAAATGCCTGCACGCGTTGTTGGCCCAGACGCTGGTGATGGGTGAGGGCGCCAACCCCATCGGTGATATGGCCCTGTCCGCCATCAAACATGAGTTCGATCCGGCCGTATGCCGTTGCGCAGTGGAAAACGAAGAGTAGAAGGTGGGAGTAATGAAGTCGGTAACCGTTGCCGGTATTGATTGCGGCACGAATTCGATTCGTCTGAAAGTCTCGCGTGTGAGCGAGGACGGTGTGGAAGACATCGTTCCGCGCATCCTGCGGGTGATTCGTCTCGGTCAGGACGTGGACAAAACCCATCGCTTCGCCGACGAGGCGTTGGCGCGCGCCTATGAGGCCGCCCGAGAATTCGCCGGCGTGCTTGCCGAACATCCCGTGGACGGCATCCGCTTCGTGGCCACATCGGCCACCCGTGATGCCGAGAACCGTGAGGAATTCGAAGACAACATCGAGAAGATCTTGGGCGTGCGTCCCGAAGTCATTCCAGGCACGGAGGAAGCGGATTTAAGCTTCCTCGGTGCCACCAGCATCGTCCATCGCGAGGTTGAGGCCCCCTATCTGGTGGTCGATTTGGGCGGAGGTTCCACCGAACTGGTGCTGGGAGGCGACGGCGTCACCCATCCGAGCACGCAGGTGCAGGCCGCGTTCTCCATGAATATCGGGTCTGTCCGTATGACGGAGCGTCATCTGAAAAACGACCCGCCGACCGAGGGGCAGATCGCCGAGGCGGTCGCGGATATCGACGCGCATATCGACGAGGCGTTCAAGACCGTTCCCGCCGGCAAGACCCACACCATCATCGGCGTGTCCGGAACGGTCACCACCATGACCGCATTGGCTATGGGATTGACGGAATACGACCACACCGCCGTGGACGGCGCACGCTGCACGCTGGAAGATGCCTATGCCGTTGACAACCGGTTCCTGCACATGCCTCGTGAGGAGCGTCTGACCTACAAGACTATTCATCCCGGACGCGTCGATGTGGTCGGCGGCGGCGCATTGGTGTGGAACCGTGTGCTTGCCAAGGTGTCTGAAGCCGCATATGAGGATCATGGCCAGCGCATCGACTCCTTCATGGCCAGCGAGCATGGTCTGTTGGACGGCATCGTGCTGGATTACGGCAAGAGATTGCTTGCTGCGCGCTGACGTGGCATAATAGCTTGGCGTCGGCTTTTTCTTCTGGCCGGCGCAAAGCCTCCATGGCGAAATCGGTATACGCAGTCGACTTAAAATCGACCTCTTCGGATTGCGGGTTCGAGTCCCGCTGGAGGCACTTTTGGAAACCGCCAGAGATGGCGGTTTTCCTTTATTCTCCAACGGTTTTGGCATCATCGCGATTCACTGCGATTCAACCCTTTTCCACGGTGGGTTATGGAAAAATGTGGGCAATGTGTAGGCAAAATGTGGCATATCGTTCCCGAAACATTCCGTAGGTACACTGTCGGACATTACAAACCGTATGACACCGACTGAAACGGATGACGCATGACTTCGAAAGACATCAAGCCTGTAATCGAACAGCCCGCCACTGAAATCCCCCTGATGCTTGCGCAGGTGATTATCGTTGCCGGCGTGCTCGCTATCGGCGAAATCGCATGTTCTCCGCTGTACTTTACCTTGATGGACCATTCGTTGGCACTCGTTCCGTGGGCATTGGAAGCCGCATTCCTTGCCGTGGCGTTCACCTTCGTTGTGGGCTTCGCATTGTTGTGGTGCGCCGAATCGTTCACTTTCAAACTCAAGGAACGATTCCGCCCGTTCGGCTATGCGGCGGTAGGATTGATTGGATACGGCGTATGGAGCCTGCTGGTGTTCACCGCCACCATCAATTCGATACTCGCCAAAGTCGGGGAAAGCGTTCTTACCAACGGCCAGGTCGGCGCGATCGCGCTGAACGGAGCAGCCTTGGGCTTCGTCGCTTTCCTTTTCGCAAAACTGCTCGACGTCAAACTCGGCAATCGCAAAATCGTTGCGATAATTCTGCTTATCGCGGAAATCGTCATTGCCATCATCGGCCTACTCATCATGATTCGCATGTTCAGCGTGCTTTACGCGGCGTGACGGCGAAGACGCGGAAAAGAGAGCGCAATATACATGTTCAGCATTCTGGAGATGTTCACCATCGGCGTCGGCCCCAGCTCGTCGCACACCGTAGGGCCGATGGTCGCGGCCAGCAGATTCGCTGCCTCCCTTGAACGTGACGGCATACTGAACCGGGTCGGCCGCGTGCGAACGGTACTGTATGGTTCGCTCGCCCTGACCGGTCTTGGGCACGGTACCGATCGCGCCACGGTGGCGGGCTTGGAAGGCAACGTACCGAAAACCGTCGATACCGATCACATGAGCAATATCCGTATGGAATGCGAGGCAGGCGGCGAGCTGATGCTCAACGGCACGCATCGCATCGATTTCGATTACGGACGCGATGTGGTGATGGATGTATGGCACCGCATGGCGGCCCATCCCAACGGCATACGATTCCAAGCCTTCGACCGGCAGAACAATCTCATCGACGAACAGGTCTGGTATTCCATTGGCGGTGGATTCGTCAGACAAGGCGACGCCGACGACCTGATGATCGGCATCCATGAGAAACCCCCTGCGGGAACGGCCTTCGCCGATCAGACCGACGATTCCTCAACCGATATCGATATGGACATGCCCTATCCGTTCACCACATGCGACGAACTGATCTCGCTGTGCGATGAACATCACATGAGTGTGGCCGATGTGGTGTGGGCCAATGAGACGGCCATGCGGTCCGCCGTGCAGGTGCGCAGCGATTTGGACACTGTATGGCATGTGATGCGCCGCTGCGTGCAGCACGGTTGCAATACCAACCAAACCGTTCTGCCTGGCGGCCTTGACGTGCCCCGCAGGGCGCCAAAAATGTATGCAAGGCTCGCATCCAACAGCGACGTGCTCAAACGGGACGGCAGGCGCTCCGACGCCGTACTCGAATCATCGGACGCCGCATGGGTCGACCTGTTCGCATTGGCGGTTTCCGAGGAGAACGCGGCAGGCGGACGCATCGTCACCGCGCCTACCAACGGTGCGGCTGGCGTCATTCCGGCGGTGCTCCACTATTATTGGCATTTCGTGGATCATGCGGATGAGGATGGTGTGGTGACGTTCCTGCTGACCGCAGGGGCGATTGGATACTTGTTCAAACGCAACGCGTCCATTTCCGGTGCCGAAGTCGGATGTCAAGGCGAGGTCGGCACAGCCTGTTCCATGGCCGCGGCGGGGCTGTGCGCCGTGATGGGCGGCACGCCTCACCAAGTGGAGAATGCCGCGGAAATCGGTATCGAGCACAATCTGGGACTGACCTGCGATCCGGTCGGTGGTCTGGTGCAGATTCCCTGCATCGAACGCAACGCCATGGCGGCCAATACCGCCATCAACGCGGTCCGTATGGCCATGCTGGGCGACGGCACGCATATCGTGAGTCTTGACCAAGCCATCAAAACCATGAAGGACACCGGCGAGGACATGATGGCCAAGTACAAGGAGACGTCGAAAGGCGGTCTTGCGGTCAATGTTGTTGAATGCTAGCGATGGATGGTGCTAATCTTGGTGACACTGTGTTTTTTCAAGGAGGTTCACCATGGCATCTGAAATGCCTGTTGTCAATGCCGAATTCGGCGATCGCCCGACCATCGAATTCCCGACTGAGATCGCTCCCGCCGGCCTGAAGGTCGTGGAGCTCTTTGAAGGCAATGGCCCGATGGTCCGCCGTGGAGACACCGTCACCGTCAACTACCATGGTGTGGTCTGGGGCAAGGACACCCCGTTCGACTCCAGCTTCGACCGTCACCAGCCGGCCACGTTCGGCATCGGTGTGGGACAGGTCATCAAGGGCTGGGATCAGACCGTTCCGGGACATAACGTCGGTTCCCGCCTGGTGGTGTCCATTCCGCCGGAGTACGGTTATGGCTCCCGTGGCGTTCCGCAGGCCGGCATCGGCGGCGAGGACACGCTGGTGTTCGTGATCGACATCATCTCCACCCGCTGATTGACGGGTATCATTCTTCCAAGGTCAAGGAGGATAACATGGCCGAAGAAAAGACGATCCTGCTGACGCAGGAGGCGTACGACAAGATGAAAGAAGAACTCGCCTGGCGTGAGGGCGAGTACCGTGACGAGATTCTGTCCAAGGTCTCCGCGGCGCGTGCCGAAGGCGATTTGAGCGAGAACGGCGGCTATCAGGCTGCCCGTGAGGCGCAGCGCGTGAATCAGGGACGCATCGACGAACTGACCGTCAAACTGCGCAATGCGAAGATTCTGACTGCGCCCAAGGCCGGTGAGGTCGGTGACGGATCCCTAGTGACCCTTGAAGTCAACGGACGTGAAATGGTGTACGTGCTTGGCACGCGAGACCTGTCCATCGCCACGGATTACAGCATCATCAGTCCTGAATCGCCGATTGGCGCCGCCATCAATGGCGCTCATGCCGGAGATACGGTGACCTATACCGCTCCGAACGGCCGTGAGATTTCCGTGACCATCAAGGAAGCCAAGCCGCTCGCCTGACATACGTGTGACGAAAACAACAGCCCGTTCCTCCATCGCATTCGTACGATGAGGGGACGGGCTTATTTTGTTTTGTCCATGTGGGGTTGATTACGCCTTAGGGCCACAATTGCACGATCACCATGTAGATGGCCACCATGTGGCAGGCGTATCCCGCCACGGTTCCGGTATGGAAGATCTCATGGAAGCCGAACACCTTCGGCCAGGGGTCGGGCTTGCGCAGCGCATACACGATGGCTCCGGCGATATAGCAGGCGCCGCCGGCACACAGCAGTATCACCACGGTAGCTCCGGCATAGGGGGACATCCAGAACAATCCCATGAACGCGACGCCGGACACGCCGAAAATAATATAGACAAGAACATAAAGCCAGCGAGGCGCGCTGATCCAGATGACATGGATGATGAGCGCCACCGTGGTGCAGATCCACATGCCCGCGATGATGGAATCACGCCAGAATGGCGTGAGCGCGAAGGAAACGGGCGTATAAGTGCCGGCGATCAGCAAAAAGATGTTCATATGGTCGATGCGACGGAGCACATCGGTAACCCGTGGTGACCAATCTCCCAGATGATAACAGGCGGAATTGCCGAACAGTACCAGCGAGCAGGTCATGAACACGGCGCACGCCCATTTGAGCCCGGTGCCATGAGCGAGGCAGATCAGCACGATGCCCGCGGCAAGAGCCAGGGGAGTGGCGATGGCGTGGATCCAGCCACGCAGGAGCGGCTTTGGCCTGCCATGCACGTCGAGTCTGATTTTGCGTTCGATTTCGGCGGGGACGATGCCTTCGATTTTTGCGGCATGGGCTTCGCCTTTGGCGATGGCACGTTTGGCTTTTGCATCCGCCTTGCGTCGAATGTTCTCGGCCTTATTGTGCGCCTTCACGCGAATGGTCTCAGCTTTCGCCTGCAGGGCCTGCTCGCGTGCTTCGGCGATGACCGCGCGTTTCGCCTCGATTTCTGCGTTTGTAGGTTTCGCCATCGGATGCCTCCACTATAAGTTACGGAACCGTAACCTACGTTAGCGTAACCGTCGGATATGTCAATCGGCGTTTCCGCATTATACGTGGGCATATGGTATGCAACCTCGCCATTGATGCGTATTATGGTTGCATGGCTGATTTCTCACATATCCTGATGACCCGTCCGGATTTCGGTGACGACGATCGTGAATGGTTGCACCAGTTGGTGGCCGATTGGCAGGTGATTGCCGATTTGAGTTTCGCCGACTTGCTGCTAATCCTGCAGAACGGCGAGGGCAAGTACATCATTGCCGAGCAATGCCGTCCGTCCACGGTGATGAGTCTGAGAGCCGAGGATGTGGTCGGCAACGTCGTCCCGGAATCCCTGTGCGCCGAGCTTGACGCGGCCATGGACTCCGAATCGGTGTTCCGCTCCTCGAAACTGCGTACGGTCGGCAAGGCCAAGGTCTGCAACGTGTACGCCCCGGTGCGTCATAATGGCAAGACGCTTGGCTTGGTGGTCCGCGAGACCAACATGGCCACACGCGAATCGAACGGCCGTTATGAGTCCGAAAGCATCAGCGCCGGCAAACAGCTGTATGAGATGATTCCGCGCGGCCAGTTCCCGTACCGTAACCCGGTTATGAACCAGCGCCATAACGCACGTGTGGCGGATGGCTTCATCGTGCTCACCGTCGACGGCATCGTCCGATACGCGTCTCCGAACGCCATCAGCTGTTTCCGTCGTTTGGGATCGGTCAGCACCATGCAGGGGGAGTATCTGAGCGAGATCGGCACCAAACTGCTGCATGAGAACGATCCGGTGCTGGAAACGCTGCCATTGGTACTGAGCGGCAAAGCCGCGGTGGATTCCGAATTGGACGCCAACAAAGCCGCGGTGTCCATGCGCTCTCTGCCGTTGATGGACGCCAATGGTCGCGTGGGTGGTATCGTGCTGTGCCGTGACGTCAGCGAATTGCGCCGCCGCGAGAAGGAATTGCAGACCAAGGACGCCACCATTTCCGAGATTCACCATCGTGTGAAGAACAATCTTCAGGCGGTATCCGCGTTGCTGCGCTTGCAGGCGCGCAAGACCAAGTCCGAAGAGGTCAAAAAGGAGCTCAAGGAAGCACAGCGCCGCGTGCAGACCATCGCCATGGTGCATGAGGGATTGAGCCAGACCGCCGATGAGATCGTCGACTATGACAAGGTCATTTCCAACCTGCTTAAGATGGCCGTCGATTTGGCTACGATGCGCGACCAGCACATCGATGTCGATTTCGTAGGCAAATTCGGCATGATGCCGGCACAGGATGCCACGCCGCTATCGTTGGTGCTTACCGAACTGATCACCAATTCGGTGGAACACGGTTTCGAAGGACGTAAGGAAGGACATATCACGATTTCCGTGGGCCGCGGTGGCAATAACCTCAACGTGGTGGTGGAGGATGATGGCACCGGCTTGGCGGATGAGGAGCATGATGGCATGGCTCGCTCTTCCGGATCAGGGCTTGGAACACAGATCATCAACACGTTCGTCACCAATGATTTTGGCGGAACGGTGCATTGGGAGCCACGTCGCGGTGGTGGTACCCGTGTGGTGCTCGACATGAAACTGCGTGCCGCGCAAGATAACTGACCTCTAGAACTGGAATGGCATATAGAAGGGCCGGTCGGATTCCATCGAATCCGACCGGCCCTTCCATATGCCCTGAAAAGAATCAGACCTGCATCTGCATGGCCTGCGAGCGACGTGCACGCATCGCGCGCCGCTTGAGCGCGCGCCGCTCGTCTTCGCTCAGACCGCCCCAAACGCCGTAGTCCTGATTGGTGTCGAGCGCGCATTTCAGACACGCGTCAATCACCTTGCAGGTACGGCAAACGGCCTTGGCTTCTTCGATTTGCTGATAGGCGGCACCGGTGTTGCCGACCGGGAAAAACAGTTCCGGATCCTTATCCCGGCACGCGGCCTTGGCTCGCCAATCGAAAGCACTGCTCATGTAATCGCCTTCCTCTTGCCATAAGTGGCGTTCTATCCGTTATTTAGATAACCACGAATCGGATGATTTTTCAAGACTTTTTCGCAAAAGAAGCCAGGTTTTTTTTAGAATCCTTGGAATTCCGCGCATTGCACGGGACATGCCCGTGCTTGTTGGATGAAGACCCCACGCCCGGCAATGGCATAGTCATCGACGCCGAAACCGTCGAGAACCGCGCTGGGAATCCCCATCATCACATCGGTGGCTCTCTCTCCGCAAGGAAACGCAACACGTGTGAGGCAACGTTCAAGTAGGGTGCTTTGCGGCTTTTCCACAGCTGCGATTACCGTGACGGACGGATCGGCGAGTGCGGTCTTGAGTTTATCGGCTTCGGGCATGGCTGCGAAAGGGGAGAGCAATTCGTCGGCGTCATCCACGAACCATATGGTGCGTTCGTGCTGCGGCGATATTCTGCCGTCGTCGGTGGTCCATTCGCTGTTCGTCTTGCGTGTGAACCGGATGGTGCAGCGACCGGATTCATAGAGACGGCTGGCGCAGCAGAGCAGCAGATTGGTTTTGCCGCTTCCGCATGCGCCAATCACGGCGATGTTGCCGTGTCCTACGTCAAGGAATGCGGTGGAGATGAGTACACCGTCGTCGCTCAAAGCAAAAGGCACATGGTGCCATGCCTCTCGCTGTGGCGCCGTCAAATCGTCTTTGCCTGCATGTGGTGCGAGCGGCGCGGAGAACAAAGGGGAGGGATTGGTGGTGCCGCTGAATGCCGATGCGGTGTTGATGGCATGCACCAAGGAATCAATGTCATGGACCGCGCTGCAGCGGAAAGGAACAGTGCGTTGACCGTCATGACAGTAAGCGGCACCGGGGAAGGCCGGTGGAATCAAAGCTGCATCCTTGGTGCCGATCAGTTCATTCGATTGCATTTGGTCGGTGACGCGTAGGCAGATGCTCAGCGATATGTTGGCCTTCATATCGGCATGGACCTGACCCATGGGATTTTGCGTGCATACGATGAGATGCATACCCAAAGAGCGTCCGAGCGACGCCAATCGATTGAGTCGCTGCATATAGTCGGGTAGACGGTCGCGCAATGCATGGAATTCGTCAATGACCACCACGAGCCGTGCAGGGGGATGGGAAAGCTGGTCGAATCTGGAAACGCGTTCGGCACTTACCAAGGCCTCCCTGCGTGCCAATTCTTGTTCTATGGCGTTCAGCGCACGGACGGCATGGGCGAGGTCAAGATCGCAGACGTTGCCCACGGTATGCGGCAGACGCTCCAAAGCGTTGAAGGTCGATCCTCCTTTGAAATCCAGAAAGACGAAATGGAGGGTTTGAGGACTATGCCGAATCGCCAATGCCATGCACCAACTGATCAGCAGTTCGGATTTCCCCGAGCCTGTGGTCCCCGCGACCATGGCATGTGGTCCGGATGATGCCAGATCTATATGGAATATGCCATGTTCTGACATGCCGATGCCGTTCGTTGGGGAACGGACAAGCCAATTACGCACGATGGTGCGCCATATGAGCGGGTCGTTGTCCAGGCCATGCAGATGCTCAAAACTTATGGACGGCATGTCGGCGAAAAGCTGAGCATGGTCGATTTCGTTTCCGTTATGATGCGTTGGAACCGGCGAATCGCTTCCAGTAATGGTGTTGCTGTTCGTTTCTTCATGCCTGACGCGCATGATCATGGTGATGAGCATCAATGCGCTGCCGAGCAGACTCGGAGCGAGCATCGCCGCATAGAGCCAATGACGTTGCATACACATGACAATCAGCATGATGAGCTGCGCCAGCAAAGGCGCGCTCCAACTCAATACAGTGAGATGTTGTTCGCTTATACGGTGAGGGGCCTTTTTGTTCATACGGCCAGCATGGGCAAGAGCGGCGGCATGCCGCAAGCCAATATGCCACGTACCAGTATCGTCTTCAATGTTATGAAAGAATATCTTTCAAACGCCTCATTAACCCATTCTACATAAAAAATCTGAGAAACAATTAGCAGTAATTGTATATAAACAATATCTTTTACTAATTTATCCATGAAAAAAGACAATAGCAACAGACATGTTGCCGAAAATATATTTGACAGAACTCCAATCGTAAATAATTGTCTATACAAGAAAGCGCATGAGTTTAAATTGTTACGAATCGAGCTCATTTCACGTAAGCCATAATTATATATTCCCAACATTCCAAATATTGAAAAATAAGTAACAATAGCTGTCGCATATTCTATCATTCCCAAATCATGAGGATCCAACACCCTATATATGTAAGGCATAACAGCTAAAGGAAGTATTAAATTAAAAATTGTCAATCCCCCCTTTGCCAAAACATTATGAATAATTTTCAAACCCATGTTAAATATGAACAGTTATCTATATTCAACAAAGTAACATCTATGGACCTTCTAAAGATTCTATTTAAAAAATATTTCAGCATAAGCTAAATCCATCAGATCATCAATTTCATACCATTTCAATCCCTCTACAACTAAAACAAAGAGAGGTAATGTACTCATTGAAATACGAAGTAGTTCATATTCATATCCAAGTTTAGGCTGTTCAGAAAGAATCCGGCCATAATCTTTACACATTTCTTTGAAAAAAGTGCTAGATATTTTATGAATTCCTACCAATTCACCTTTTACATTCAGATTCTCTTTTTGAGTAGAACAAGCTGTCAGATGATGTTTTGTATCAAATTCCACATAATATTGGTCTTGAAATTTTGTAATAGGAGTTGCTAACATGACATCAGGTTTTCCACAATTCATCAATTCAGTAATAGCCTTCGTTTCAAATACTAAATCCGATTCTAATAATAAGAAATCATCACTACCTATAAGTCCTTGAGTATTATAAAGTGTATACATACTATTAGTTTCAGCATAAAGAGGACTAAAGCAAGTTTCAATCATAGGATATTTCTTTTTTAGAAAATCATAAACTTCGTGTTTATATCCTGTGCCAATTACAATACGTTCTATTCCACAAGATATTAAAGTTTCAATACTACGTTCTATCATTGGTTTACCACACACTTCAACAAATCCTTTAGGAATCTGTTCTGTATATTTCCCAAAACGAGTTCCCATACCTGCTGCCATAATTACTGCTGTCTTTATCATTCCAATATGGTTTTAATAAAATACATTGATATTAAAATGTTCTAAAGCATCTTTCAAAACAGAAAAAAAAGACTTAATATCCGATTCATCTATTGCTCCTAATGCACAAAGTCGAAAAGTATTTGTTGTAGTTATTTTTCCCGGATAAATGGTAAAACCACGTTCATAACAATAATTATGTACTTTGTCAAAATTCCAATTTGGATGATTAGGATAAAGAACAGACACAACCAGCCCTGATTGCCATTGCTTATCAATAACATATTTAAAACCTAATTCTTCTATGCCAGAATGAATCGCATCAAACACCCTTCGATGTCGTGCAAATTTATTCTCTTCGCCCTCTTCAAAATACTCTTTCAAGGCTTGGCAAGTAGCATAGATTGTCTGAACAGGAGGAGTAAAATGCATTTCACCCGTTTTCTCAAAATATTCATATTGCATATAAAGATTACAATAATAAGAACGTTTAGGATATTCTTTTGACTTACATATAATCTCTTCATTGCCAACTATAAAAGAAAGTCCCGTCATCGATTGTAATCCTTTCTGGGCAGAAGCCATACAAAAATCAACATTATCTTTCTCTATATCAAAAGGAATCATACCTAAGGAAGAAGTCGTATCTGTTATAAATACACAACCATAACGGTGAGCAAGTGCACCAATCTCACGAATAGGATTCAACAAACCAGTGCCAGTTTCATGGTGAGTTGTATAAACTAAAAAGATATCAGAATCCTTTTTTAATATGGATTCAATCTCATGCAGATCAGGACGTTCATACACCGAGAATCTCAAATTAATATGAGATAAACCATAATATCGACAAACTTCCACAGCACGATCACTATAAGCACCATTATTGATAATCAGCACTTTTTTATCCTTAGGTAACAAAGAGTTCAAGCAAACATCAATATTAATAGTACCTGAGCCACAAAACAAAACAGCAGTATGTTTACCAGGTATACCATGGGCAACTTTTAACAAATTTGTTCGCAATGTTTTCATCATTCCTACAAACTCCTTCTCACGAGGACAAATATCAGGAACAACCTGAGCCATTTTCACAGTATCAGTGGTCGTAGCAGGCCCTGGATTCAACAAAATATTTCTTTTAATCTGCATATACTTATTTATTTTTTAAGAACTCCATAAAATGAAACTTATTTTCAAGAGGCGTAGTCGTAGGCCTTCCTAAATCATCACGAGAAGCAACTTTTACTTTCAATTCGATCAAAACCGGTCCTTCCATTATCTTTGTTTGCTGCAAAATCTCCTTTATCTCATCCTTTGTCGTAAGCGAAAAAACAGTTCGATATCCACATGCCTTTGCAATAGCCGGTATATCTAATTGAAAACCTATTGTAGGTTGACCACCAACAGATTCATGCGAACCATTGTTGAACAGAATATGAAAATAGTTTTTGGGAGACAAATAGCCAATATTGCCAATAGCTCCCATGTGCATAATAAAAGCGCCATCACCATCTAAACAGAAAACTCTTCTCTCTGAATTAGCAAGTGCTATACCTAAAGCAATAGAAGAGCTATGCCCCATTGAACCTACAGTAAGAAAATCGCATTCATGCCCCTCTCCTTCTGCTTCACGATATTCAAACAATTCACGAGACAACTTACCTGTAGTAGATACTACTAAATCTGTAGCTTCCAAATAATCAACAACTAATTTTAGGGCTTCTTCACGGGATAAAGGACAATCATTTTTTTGTTCATTTAGAAGTTTATATTTTCCAAATATATTTTTTCGAATTATAATTGCATGAGGAATGGATTTATCTTTAGCAGAAATAATAATATCATGTATCTGCCTCAATGCTTTATCCTCTTCTGCATTAAGAATTACAAAAGGAATTTGCATTGCATTCAACAAGTCCAAAGTCACTTCACCTTGTTTTTCATGCTGTGGTTCATCTTTTACTCCAGGCTCTCCACGCCAACCAATCATTAAAATTATCGGTAAGCTATAAACCTTTTTATCTGCAAGTGAAAGCAAAGGATTTACCGCATTACCTATTCCCGAATTTTGCATGTAAACCAAAGACAAATTTCCTGAGGCTAAATAATGTCCTGCTGCAATACTGACAGCTGTACCTTCATTGGCAGCGATAACATGTTGCTCCTTAAAAGTATGATCCGTTATATACGCACAAATATCTTTTAAGAGCGAATCTGGAACTCCTGTAAAAAAATCAATTCCGTTTGCTAAAAGAGCACTTCTTCCGCTTCGCCTTCACCTCGGGCATCACCACCGATGCCCCGCGCAGCACGGCCAAGGTCTTCTACACCATGCTGTCCCACTACATGTGGCACTACGCCCCCGACCTCAAGGACGGCCAGCCCGAGATCGTGGCCGACCCCTATCCGGCCACCGAGGGCCAGCTCTTCTTCGTCGACGGCCTGCTGCCCGAACACTACTACGCCGAACGCCACCTGCTGCGCTACCTGATGATCTTCTTCGACCAGCTCAAGGAAGCCGGCATCTACGACAACACGCGCATCATCCTGGTCTCCGACCACGGCGAAAGCGACAGCCCCATGGTGGAGCGTACCTACAACGACGGCAAGGAATTCCCCGACGGCACCGTCTTCCAGACCGCGCCCTACGCTCCCGGCCGTCCCCACGCCCTCCTGATGGTCAAGGAACCCCATCAGCGCGGCGAGCTGCGCATCAGCGATGCCTTCATGTCCAGCGCCGACGTGCCCACCCTGGCCCTGCACCGTTCCGCTTTGGCCTTCAGCACCGCACGGATCTTCCGGCTGGTGTCCCGAATA
>OGXZ01000746.1_pt1 | contig 19224 bp, 17 predicted proteins | sample 1576431 | NCBI WGS metagenome assembly OGXZ01 (sample SAMEA3541590, study PRJEB24748) | human gut metagenome | biome: human gut; feature: human-associated habitat; material: faeces | place: China | collected 2012
GTAGAGCATCGCCTTGCCAAGGCGAGGGTCGCGAGTTCGAATCTCGTCTCGCGCTTTTTATTTCGGGAGAGGGTAAAAAAGAAGCGTCAAACATGCGTTGCGCTTCTTTTTTTGTACCTGTGATTTGTTTGGTTTATCAGAAAACAAAAATAGCTGGAATCTTTTTTGTTTGAAAGATTCCAGCTATTTTTTATTTAGATAGGATGATTTTTATTTTTCCGCAGCGATGGTAACGGTAGTATCATCTTCGGTTACATCATAGCCTACCAGCCATTCAAAGGCTTCCGCAGGCACATACATAGCGCCATCATCAGCGATATAAGGCGCAACGCCCAATGTGCCGGGAGAAGTCATGCCAACGGCACCGGGAATGGTAGAAGTGGATACATACAGGTCTTTGCCTTCTGCCAGATCCATGGCGCGTGTGTCGCTTTCCAGTGTAGCTGTGCGGCTATCACGATCCCATGTAAGGGTCAGGCCCAAAGCGTCGGCTGTTTCCCGGAGAGGTACGCAGGTTACATCGTCTTTGGTGGTCATTTCGGATTTGCTGTAGGAAATTTTCACAGGAGATGCTGCTGTTTCTGTATCTTCTTCTGCATCTTCCGCAGCAGGAACCACTACAACGCGATTTACACCAGCCTGAGCGGGGTAACTTTCTGCTACAACATCATACCATGTGAAAATCCGGTCACCTTCTTTCAGATCAGCCAGATCAAAGGCGCTGTTGTCTGCATAGGATGTTGCTGTGGCATCTTTTGCGACAGTGATATACAGTCCGCCCTGGTCGGTGGTAATGCGGATGCCGTTCTGTGTGTTTTCTACCGCCTCTACGGTGTGGAAACGGGCACAAGCTACGTCCATAGGCATATTGCCCACAATGGCTTCCACAGAGGTCTGTGGAGGAATACTCATGGTCATGGCAGGACTATGATAGAAGTATACGCCGTCGCCTACTTTCAGGTCATTGATGTCCATCTGTGTGCCTCTACCGCTGTCCAGACACAGGGTATCTTCAGATACGATATAAATCACTGTCTGATCCTGCACATCTTCAGCAGTGATGGATTTGATGACGCCGTTTTCTTTGCGGATGTCAGTGATTTTGCCATAAGCCAGATACCGTTCCGGCAGAGCGGGAATGGGTGCCTCTGCGGAAGGGTTTTCAGCAACAGGTGCCTGTGCTTCTTGGGCAAAAGCTGTTGTGGTGCCGCAAAGCAGAACTGCGGTTAATGACAAAGCTGTAATGACATTTCGTTTCATAATAAGCAACCTCCTTTTGTTGTCGCGATTTTTTTGATTTATGTTTGTTTCCGATGTTTTCTGTTTTGTTTGACGGAAGGAAAAAAGAAAGGTTTCATAAAAAAGGTATTTTTTTCAAAAAAATAAAAAAACCTGCTGGCATTGCCAACAGGTCAAAAAGCGGATGACGGGAATCGAACCCGCCTCTAAAGCTTGGGAAGCTTTCATTCTACCAATGAACTACATCCGCAAAGTTCATGGTTAATTATACACGGATTTTTTCGGGATGTAAAGTCCTATTTTTCTGACAAAAAATTGCGTTTTTTCCCTTGATTTTTCAGACTGCGAATGTGTTCCATGGGCATACTAAAAACACAAATTTCAGAAAAAACGAGGTCAGAACCATGGAAAAATTGATTGTACGGCAAAGCGAAGCCCTTCACGGTACGGTGCGGATCAGTGGAGCGAAAAATGCCGTTTTACCCATACTGGCAGCTTGTCTGCTGACAGAAGAACCCTGCACCATTACAAACGTTCCAGCATTGACAGATGTCATGGAAATGGCAGAATTATTGGAGGAATTTGGCGCAGAAACATCTTATGATGGGCTTACGGAAACCATGCGCATTTGTAGCGAAACATTATCCAATCAGCAGGCGGCGGAGAAAAATGCCTGTGCTATGCGGGCGTCTTTTCTGGCAGCAGGACCTTTGCTGACAAGATGTCATCAGGCAGCACTGCCTTTGCCCGGCGGCTGTCCCATTGGCAGCAGACCGGTGGATTTGCATTTGAAAGGATTTTCCATCATGGGGGCAGTCCATAAACTGGAACATGGAGTGGTGGAGCTTTCGGCAAAAAACGGCTTGCGTGGCAAACGGGTTTATCTGGATTTTCCCAGCGTAGGTGCAACGGAAAATATTATGATGGCGGCGACACTGGCAAAGGGCACCACCACCATAGAGAATGCGGCGGCAGAGCCGGAAATATGTGATTTGGCGGATTTTTTGCGAAAAATGGGGGCGGAAATTACTGGGGACGGCACAGACACCATTGTCATTCAGGGGCAGAAACGGCTGCATGGCGCCACACACAATGTCATTTCCGACCGCATAGAGGCAGGAACATTTATGACAGCAGCAGCTATTACTGGCGGCGATATTTTATTAGAACAGGTGCGGCAGGAGCATTTAACACCTGTCATTGCTAAATTGACAGAATGCAATGCCAAAACGGAAGTGACTCCATCGGGACTGCGGGTGTACCGGAAGGGCAGACTTCGTCCCATACAGCTGAAAACCATGCCCTATCCCGGCTTTCCAACGGATATGCAGGCGTTGTTTATGAGTTTGGCAGCCGTTACAAAGGGCACTAGCGTTATCACGGAGACCGTATTTGAAAATCGGTTTATGCATGCGGCAGAATTGCAGCGCATGGGGGCAGATATCAAGATAGACAGCCGTTCCGCCATCATTGAAGGTGTGGACAGCCTGACGGGCACCAGCGTCCGTGCCACAGACCTGCGGGCAGGAGCAGCCCTGATTTTGTCGGCACTGGCAGCCAGAGGAGAAACAGAAATCAGTGATATTTACCACATTGAACGGGGTTATGACCGCATTGAGGAAAAGCTGCGGGCTTTGGGGGCAGATATCCAGCGGTCAAAAGATTCATAAGTTCATAAAATGTTTACAATTTATTCACATACAGTGGATGAAAGGGTGCTATACTGTTAGGGAAAGATACAGTTAGTACCCTAACATTTTTTGGAGGTGACAGGATGCAGCCGAAAATTTCCTTTTGTCTGGAATGGAAAATGGTGTCCAATCTCATGCGGCACAGTGCCAACGCCTGCACGACCTGCGTAGAGGCTACAAATCTGACGGGGATGCAGCTATTCATATTGGAGTATCTCTATCAGCATCAGGAGCAGGATGTGTTCCAGCGGGATCTGGAGGCGGAATTTCATGTGCGCCGTTCCACGGTGACGGGGATTCTCAAAGGCATGGAGAAAAAAGGTCTGATCCAGCGGTTGTCTGTGGAAGAAGATGCCAGACTGAAACGGATTATTTTGACGCCTCAGGCAAAAAGCCTGCATCGAGAGGTAGAAATGGCTGTGGTGCGGATGGAAAAAATCGCTCTGCGGGGACTATCGAAAGCAGAAATAGAAGTTTTTTTGGAAATATTGGAAAAGATGAAAGCAAATCTACAGGAAGATATGCTTACATACGACGAGCAGAAAGGCGAGTGAATGTATATGGAAAACCAGAAAAAGCCGTTGATTTATTACTGGCTCATTGCCCTGGCGGTAATGTTTGTCATCAACTGGCTGGTACTGCCCATGTTTGCCAATAACACGGTGCAGGAAGTAAGTTACAATGTGTTCTTGGACGAATTGGAAGCAAAGAATATCGATCAGGTACAGGTCAATGAGGATGTGATCTATTATTCCCTGAAAGAAGATACCAACGAGGAACCCCAGACAATGATTTTCCCCGGTCAGCAGCAGCACGAAATGCTCTACTGCACCGTGCGGATGCAGGATAATATGCTGGTAGACCGTTTGTATGCAGCTGGGGCAAACTTCTCCGCCATTGAGCCGAAAGAAGTTTCGCCATGGATGAGTTCCCTCATCATGTTCCTGTTGTTCTTCCTTTTCTGGCGGCTGGTGTTCGGCAGAATGATGAAGAAAGGCGGCTTTGGTGCCAATGCCATGGCTTTTGGCAAGTCTAACGCCAAGGTTTATGTAAAAGCCCAGACTGGTAAGACATTCAAAGACGTTGCAGGACAGGACGAAGCGAAAGAAGCACTGAAAGAAATCGTAGACTTTTTGCATAACCCTGCGAAATATACCAGCGTAGGTGCGAAAATGCCAAAAGGCGCCCTGCTGGTAGGACCTCCGGGTACTGGTAAAACTCTGCTGGCCCAGGCAGTAGCCGGGGAAGCAAACGTACCTTTCTTCTCTATCTCCGGTTCTGAATTTGTAGAAATGTTCGTTGGTATGGGTGCGGCAAAAGTCCGTGACCTGTTCAAACAGGCAGGGGAAAAAGCCCCTTGTATCGTATTCATCGACGAAATTGATACCATCGGGAAAAAACGTGACGGCAACGGCATGGGCGGCAACGACGAAAGAGAACAGACCCTGAACCAGCTGCTGACAGAAATGGACGGTTTCGATGCCACAAAAGGTGTTGTCATTCTGGCAGCTACCAACCGTCCCGAAACACTGGACAAAGCCCTCCTGCGTCCCGGTCGTTTCGACAGAAGAATTCCTGTGGAACTGCCTGACCTGCAGGGTCGAGAAGCCATTTTGAAAGTCCATGCGGCAAAAATCAAAATGGAAGACAACATCGACTTTGGCGCTGCGGCAAGAGCAACTAGCGGTGCTTCCGGTGCAGAACTTGCCAATATCATCAACGAAGGCGCCCTCCGTGCGGTGCGTATGGGGCGGGATAAAGTAAGTCAGACAGACTTGGAAGAAAGTGTAGAAGTGATTCTGGCAGGTTATCAGCGGAAAGGCGCGGTTATTTCCAAAGAGGAAAAAGCCATCATTGCATACCACGAAGTTGGTCATGCGCTGGTAGCGGCTTTGCAGAAAAATTCCGCACCTGTTCATAAGATTACCATTATCCCCAGAACTTCCGGTGCATTGGGTTATACCCTGCAGATTGATGAGGGCGAAAAATTCCTCATGAATAAGGAAGAAGCCTTCAATAAGATTGCAACCCTCACCGGCGGTCGTGTGGCGGAAGAAATTCAGTTCCATTCCATCACCACCGGGGCTTCCAATGATATTGAGCAGGCAACCCGTATGGCGAGAGCCATGATTACTCGTTACGGCATGAGCGATGAGTTCGGCATGGTGGCGCTGGAAACCATCAACAACCAGTATCTGGGCGGCGATACCACATTGGCTTGCTCCAATGAAACAGCAACTCGTATTGACGCAGCAGTCATTGCCATGGTCAAAGAAGCCCATGACAAGGCATATCAGATTATCAGTAGCCATAAAGATAAGCTGGATGAAATTTCTGCTTATCTGCTGGAAAAAGAAACCATCACCGGTGAAGAATTCATGGAAATTCTGCAAAGAAAACCGGAAGAAACAACAGAAGCAAATCTGGAAGCATAATAAAGCAGAGAGAGGATACAAATCCTCTCTCTTTTTTTGTTTGCAGGAGAAAAGGGGCACAATTTTGGGCAGCGTACATAATATAAAATGAACACAGAAAAGGATAAGGAAAAGAGGGGAATGCGTATGTATCGAAATCCCGACGGAAACGGGTATAATCGCCGCGGCAGCGGCTGGTACGGCGGATTCGGCTGTGAACCTGTGCCCCGGAATACGGGAAACAGCGGCGGCTGTTACACAGGCGGACAGAATGGATATACCGGTCATTCCTGCGGCGGACAGAACCAAAACCGCTGCCGTCCTGACTGCAATCCATGGCATCCAGATTGTAATTCCTGTAATCCCTGCAATCCCGGTTGCTGGCCGGAATGCTGGCCAGGATGTTATGTGGTTGTCATCACCGGTGTAACGGGACCTACAGGTCCTACAGGTGCCCCGGGCGTGACAGGTGCTACCGGTATCACAGGTGCAGCAGGCATTACTGGCGCAACAGGTCCTACCGGTGCCACAGGTCCCACCGGTGCAACGGGCGCAACCGGCACAGGCGGCGGTATTACAGGACCTACCGGCGCAACGGGTGCAACAGGCGCAACGGGTGCAACCGGCGCAACAGGAGCAACAGGCGCAACAGGTGCAACAGGCATCGGCGTAACTGGTCCCACAGGACCTACCGGCATTGCGGGCTTGAGCATTACTGGACCTACCGGTGAAACAGGACCTACAGGACCTACTGGTCAAATTGGCGCAACGGGACCTACGGGACCTACCGGGGAAAGTGGTGCAACGGGCGCAACAGGACCTACCGGGGAAAGCGGCGCAACAGGCGCAACAGGACCTACTGGAGAAAGTGGCGCAACGGGCGCAACAGGACCTACTGGAGAAAGCGGCGCAACAGGAGCAACTGGACCTACCGGGGAAAGCGGCGCAACAGGAGCTACCGGTGAAACAGGTCCCACAGGACCTACGGGCGCAACAGGTGAAACAGGAGCAACGGGACCTACCGGCGCAACAGGTGAAACAGGTGCTACCGGTCCTACCGGGTCAGCCGGGCCCTAATCCCTGATTTTGGGAAAATCAGATGATTTTCTGACACGTAAAAAAACCGGAAATCCATTGATATGGGTTTCCGGTTTTGCTTGTTTTTCATATGTTTTTGTTAGAAAGATTCCAGATAGGCAGTACCTGCTGCGACGATTTTTACACGTACGGTCAATGTCAGGGAATGCAGGCAGCCATCTTTCCAGTTGGCGTCGATGTACATAACGCCGCCGGGCTGTTTCAACCCCAGAGAAAGGGAATCTTGTTTCTTGGTTGCCAAAGCTGCGCCAAGGGCTGTTGTGCCGCTGCCGCAGCCTCTTTCCCATACGAGAGAGGCGTTTTTGACGCATACCAGTGGTTCCAGCGTCATTTCTGTTTCGTCAAAAAGCAGAATACCAAAGGCTTCTTCGGCAATCTGATTTTCCCATGCTGCTGTTGCCTGTTCTGCCTTTTCCCGTGCTTTTTCGCCCCAAAGAGCTTTGGGAACGATGATGTGGGTGATGCCTGGCAGATAAACTGTTTCCAGTTCATAGGAAACGCCGTCCAGTACATAGGTTTCTGTGACAATCTTCGCAGGCATGGGCATGGAAAGCTGTCCCAGATAGCCGTCAGCTTCTTTTTTCATATGGCAGTCGATGAGGCTGTCTGCGCCGGATACTTCTAAAAGGAAGTTTTTTTCTGCGCCTGTTTGGGGATGCTCCTTGGAGAACAGGTATGCCCCCAGAGAAAGGGTAGCGTTGCCGCAGAATTCTCCTGCCATCATTTGCAGACGGGCGCAGGCTGCTTTATTTTCCGGTTCTTCGATGTATCCTGCCTGTTCTGCGTAAACACTGCCGTAGGCAATGAGTGCCTTTGCCACTGCCAAATGCTGACTTTTGGGCACAGGGCTTTCGATAAGCAGTGTCATATTTTCATTTGGACTTACTTTCACAAATTGGAGTTCCATAATGCCTCCTTATGCCTGGAAGCGGCTCAGGAATGCTTTGGTACGTTCCTGTTTGGGGTTGTTGATGAGTTCTTTAGGTTCCCCTTCTTCTACAATGACGCCGCCGTCCATGAAAATGATGTGGTCGGATACGTCACGGGCAAAACTCATTTCGTGGGTAACAATGACCATAGTCATGTGTTCTGCTGCCAGTTCTTTGATAACGTGCAGGATTTCCCCTGTCAGTTCCGGGTCCAGAGCGGATGTGGGTTCGTCGAAAAACAGGATTTTCGGTTTCATTGCCAATGCGCGGGCAATGGATACACGCTGCTGCTGACCGCCGGAAAGCTGGTAAGGGTAAGCATCTTCTTTGTCTGCCAGACCCATTTTTTTCAGCAGTTCTCTTGCTTCGGCGTAAACTTCGTCTTTGGGGCGTTTGCCGATGAGGATGGGGGGTTCTGTGATGTTTTTCAGTACGGAATAATGAGGAAACAGGTTGAAGTTCTGGAACACCAGACCAAAGTGCTGTCTTGCTTTTTGCAGTTCGGCTTTGGTGCCATAAATGGATTTGCCTGTTTCGTCAGCTTTTGCTGTGTATTCTCCCAGATAGATCAGGTCGCCGCCGTCCATGGTTTCCAGCAGTGTTGCGCAGCGCAGCAGTGTGGATTTACCGGAGCCGGAGGGCCCGATGATGCTCACAACCTGTCCTTCTTCTACAGAAAGGGAGATATCCTTGAGGACTTCGTTGTCCCCGAATTTTTTATTGCAGTGATTGATTTCCAGTAATTTCATGGCTGCCTCCTTAACGATAATAATTCATTTTCTTTTCGATCTTATCCATCACAAAGGCAACGATGCCGTTGAAGATGAAGTAGAACACACCAGCGATGATCAGAGGCATGATGGTGGTCTGTGCCGCAGAGATCTGCTTTGCGATGGTGAACATTTCTGGATAGGAAATAACGAAGGCAAAGGATGTATCTTTGACCAGTGTAATGGTTTCGTTTGTTACAGGGGGCATGATCCGTTTGCACATCTGAGGGAAGACAATGCGCAGGAAAGTCTGGACTTTGTTGTAGCCCAGCACAGTAGCTGCTTCATACTGTCCCACAGGAATGGATTCGATGCCGGCGCGGTAGATTTCCGCAAAGTAAGCGGCATAGTTGATGGAGAACGCAATGATAACTGCAGTGAAACGATATTCATTGGTGATGGGAATACCGAAGAGGTAGTAAGGACCGTAGTAAACGGCAAACAGCTGCAGCATCAGAGGTGTACCACGCAGAATAGCGATGAATACTTTGATGATCCACTGGATGGGTTTGAAGAAGAACAGACCGCCTGCAAACCGAGTGCCCATAGGCAGGTTTTCTGCCTTGCCTTCTGCGGACTGTGCCAGTTTCAGCTTTTCAACCAGTGTTTGGGGCGCAAGGAATTTCAGTGGCGCCCATTTAGACATGCGCCCAAAGGTTACCAACAGCCCCAGAGGCATGGAAAATAACAGTGTCAGGAAAAAGATTTTGCAGGAATCCAGAAGTCCCACAGCCAGTTGTTGTGTGATGTTCATAAGGGTTTGTGCATCCATAAAATTGTTTCGTCCTTTCTTTGTTTTGGCGCTTTGCGCTCACATAAGAAAACGGGAAGCCCATTTCTTTATGTCAGCCTCCCTGTGCGGACAAAGGCTTTCAAAGGAAAGACAGTGTCATAAACAGGGAAGAAGCGTGCGGAACATTGTCCGCACGCCCTTGTATTGTATCATATTTGATTATTCTTTGCCAAGGCAAACCATCTGATCCAGGTTGTAATCTGCGTAATTTGCTGCGATTGCATCAAATGTGCCGTCTGCTACCATTTCGTCCAGTGTAGCCTGAACCTGATCTCTCAGTTCTTCATTGCCCAGTTTGAAGGCGATGGCATACTGTTCTGTGGACAGGGGTTCTTCCAGCTGACGGAATTTGTCGCTGTGGTTGGTCAGCTGATACTGTGCAACACCGATGTCAACGGCGATGGCATCAACAGCACCTGTTTCCAGGCTCATGAATGCGCTGTTGTAATCGGGTGTCTGTTCCAGAGAAGCGAAAGTAGCTGCCAGAGCCAGGTTTTCGTCATTGTCTTCTGTGTTGGTCAGAGCTGTCAGTGCAGAGGAACCAGCCTGTGTGATGACGATTTTGCCAGCCAAATCTTCTTTTGTCTGGATGTCAGAATCCTGACGAACAACAAATACGATGCTGTTGTCTACATAAGGTTCGGAGAAAGTATATTCGCTTTCTCTGCCTGTCATGGTGAAGCCGTTCCACAGACAGTCAACAGTGCCGCTGTTCAGTTCCATATCTTTGGAGCTCCAGTCCAGAGGTTGTTTTACTAGTTCCCAGCCGTTGCGGTCACAAACTTCCTGAGCCAGATCCAGGTCGAAGCCAACGTATTCGCCGGCGTCGTTTTTGTAGCCGTAAGGGGGATATTCTGCGTCAAAACCTACGGTAAATGTGGTGCGTTCGGCAGTATCTGCGCCGTCAGTTGTTGCAGTTTCATCTGTACCGCCGCCGCAGCCAGCCAGTACACCAACGGACATTGCCATAGTCAAAAACAAAGCAAGATATTTTTTCATACTCCAATCTCTCCTTTTTTCTATTGATTTTTTCCCTAAAATGTTTCATCGCTGAATTCTTTATCATTTTATCACGTTATCAGACTAAAGTAAATTGGTAATACTCTTTCATTTTTTTGAAAAAAATCAAGCTTTCATTGGTAAAGCTGAATAAAAAGACATTTGTTTTCCACAGAAATGACGAAAACACAATGACAGAAAAAAAGCGCAAATGTGCCGCACCATCAGAAAATAAATTTTGCAGGCTTTGGAAAAGAGGCAATTTTTCAAAGAAAGATTTTCCTGTTAAAAAAATAGCTGGAACCCTTTGTACCATAAGGATTCCAGCTATAGCTATTTTTTAGAAATCCGCATCAAAAAGCGTTGTTTTTGATGTCACATGCTTGGAAAAGGAACATTAGTCTTCCTGTGCGTCGATGCTGGTAACTTCTCCGTCACTATTCAGCTTCAGTTCGATGACAAAATCATCGCCGTCGTCGTCGAAACGATCCCGCAGTTCGTCGTAATCGTCTACATCGCCGCTGATGTCGTCTTCTTTATCGAAGTTATCGGCGAGATAGTATTTGTCATCATCCACTTCGATCCAGCTGGAGCTGATGTCTGTCAGATCGCCTTCCACTTCACGTTTGGAGGAAGCGTAGTCTGCTTCAATTTCTGTTACTTTGCTCTTGGAGCTGTTGAATTTCAGTTTGACGTCAAAGTCTTCATAGTCTTCGAAGTCACGGATGAGTTTGGACAGGGTGTAGTCGTCGCCTTCCAGTGTAACTTCCACATCTTCATCCAGATCATAAGTAAAGTTGCTGCCGTCTACGCGGATGGTGATTTCATCTTCACTCAGTTTGCGCAGTTCCCCTTCGTCGGCTTCTGTGTTGACTGCTACAATCTTGGAAACCTGTTTGTTTTTAAAGGAAAGCTGTGCTTCATAATCATATTTTTTGTACTGATCTTTCAGTTCGTCAAAGTCAGAAGAGCTGCCGTTGAGGGTAACGTCGATATCGTCTGTATCCTCCAGCAGGTCATAGGTGAATGTATCGCCGTCATCGTTTCTGATTTCGATTTCGCTGCTGCTGATCTTTTTGATGATACCTTTGGATTCGCCCATGGATTCTTCGATGGCAACGATGTCGGTAACATCATCATCGCGGTTCAGTGTCAGGGAAACACGGTAAGAGGTTTCTTCGTGGTTTTCTTTCAGGAAGTCGATGTCTTTGCTCTTGCCGTCTACTTTGACATCTACGTCAGTGTCCAGATCATAAGTATAGCTGTCGCCCTGGGCTTCGATGGTGATTTTTCTGGATGTTACGTCTGTCAATACGCCGTTGACTTCGTCTTCCGCATAGTTGACAGTGATTTTTGTAACGACATTTTTGCTGTCTGTGGTCAGTGTTACATAGAAATCTGTATCGTCATAGTATTTTTTCAGATCGCTGAAAGAATAATCTGTCAGTTCGTCTTTGACATCTACATCGCTGTCCACATCATAGTCATAAGATTTGCCGTTTGATTTGATCGTCAGTTCGTCATCATCCAGATCTGTCAGCAGACCGGATTTCGGGTTGTCGTTCTGGGTAACGGCATACAATTTTGTGACTTCGTTGTCAGCATTGAGATAGATGGTAACGCTAAAGTCGTCGCCGTTGTCCAGTGCGCTGAAGATGCGGGAAGGTGTTGTGGATTTGTCATCCAGATATACCTTCACATCGTCGGTCATGGTATATGTTTTTTCTTTGGAACCGTCTTTGACAGTGATCTTGTTGGAGCTCATATCCACCAGTTCAAAGGTCTGTTTGGAGCCAATGCCGTTGACAGATTTTGTAACAGTGATGGATTTGATGCTGTCACCACTATAAGTCAATGTGACGCTGTCACCGCTGCCGATTTCGGAGAAATCGATTTCCTGACCGTCATAATAAGCTTTCGCAGTGCCTTTTTCACCAAAGAGGTTCAGACCAGTGCCTGTAGTAGTCTTTACGCTGCAGAACAGGTCGCCGTTTTCCAGTACGGAAGAGGTTACGATGGTACCAGTTACGGAGCCGCTGGAGGGTGTTTCCGGTGTTGTGGTGGAGCCGCCGGTGCTGCCGCTGGAGCCGCTGCCTGTCAGCAGTTTGTATGTTTTGACAGAAAGAACTGCCATTTCGGAACGGTTGATGTTTACGTCAGGATTGAAGTTGCCGTAATCATCGCCGACCATGATGTTTTTGTCATAAAGCAGATCCAGATAAGGCACAGCAGATTTGGAGATGGAAGCAGCGTCTTTGTAAGTCAGTTTTGCATCCATATCTACTGTGTAAACTTTCCCCAGAGCCTTGCCGAAGATAACGCCTACATCTTCTCTGTTTGCAGGCTGCTGTGTAGAGCCATTCATGAATTTGGTCAGGTCGCTTGTGACCAAAATGCCTTTGTCCAAAGCGTATGCCACAGCGTTATATGCCCAAGAAGGGATTTTGTACGCATCCATAATGGGTTTCCATTTTGTGATGGTTTCGTTTGTGACATCCTGTTTGTAATATGTTTTCATGATGGAATACATAAGCTGTGTGGCTTCGCAGTAAGTCACGTTGTTGCGTGGTTTGCAGTATTTTTTGCCGTTTTCGGTGTAGCCGCTCATAAGCCTCAAAGAAGCTGCTTCTTCGATGAATGTAGCGGCACCGGGCCAAGGCACATTGTTAATATCTGCAAAAGTGGAACCGAAAGCAACTGCATTTGTGCTGCCCAGTACAAGGGCGGCAGTGGTTGCCAATGTAAGGAAACGTTTCATATCCAAAACCTCCCATTCCTTCTCAAAATATGAAATATCCTAAATATCTTATTTTTTTCTCACAATTTGTAAACGAGTTGTATGTATACCAACGACGTTTGTAGGATACTGTCCTACTATTACTATACCATGAAAGCGCAGAAAAACCTTTTCAAATTTTTTAAGTTTTATAAAAAGTGTGTCAAGATTCTGTAAAGATTTCCAGATTTTGTCTTTTTTCCAGCTGTTTCAAGTATTTTTCTTTTTTTGCCGCAAAATCCGCAGGCTGATGCATTGGCTTTTGCAGCAGGTCAAAGAGGGTGCCCGCCAGCACCTTAGCTGTGCGAATATAGCAGTTTTCTTTGTCGGCAATGGTGAAATTGTCGTTGTGGAACTGCCCTTTTATACCGGAAAAGCCCATCTGTACCGCAGGCAGCAAAAATCCCAGATCGCCAATGTCGCCGGAAGCACCGGAAACCACATTCCGCAGAATCTGATCTTCCTCACAGAAAAGCAGCATGTTTTCCAGTACCATTTCATTCATTTCCGCAGACTGACGTAAGGGCAGATAGCCCGGTGTGGTTTCTGTTTCGCAGCCTAATCCCAGAGCAGCAGCGCAGTGATGGATGCACTGTTCCACTTGTTCCTCTGCGGCAAACAGTGTGGCGTTGTCATTGGCACGGATATAAGTTTCCATGACCGTCCGGTCGGGAATGATGTTGACTGTGCCGCCGCCTTCCGTAATGACCGGATGCAGCTGTAAACCGGCAGAGGCAGGGAAGCGGTCTTTCAGAAAAGCCAGTGCGTTCTGTGCCAGTACCGCGCCGTGAAGGGCGTTTCTGCCCAGATGGGGCGCTGCGCCGGAGTGGGACGCTGTGCCAAGAAAGACGGCTTTTTTCGCCAGAAAGCCTGCCAGTGTGGAATTGATGTCGAACAGATACTCTGTTTCGCCGTTGGCGTGGGCAGAAAGCACGCAGTCCACATCGTCAAAATATCCTTCTGCGATCATGTTTTGCTTGCCGGAGCGGTAACGAATTTTGCCTTCGGCAATGCATTGGTCACGGAAAGTAAAATCAATGAATTCTTCTGCCGGTGTAAAGAAAAAGCTGATACGACCGCTGTTTTTCTTTGGAAGATTGCAGTCAGTCAGCGCACGAATCAGTGTCAGTGCTAACGTGGTCTGGATGCTGTGCCCGCAGGAATGGACCGTGCCATTTTTGCTTTTGCAGGGCAGTGCGTCCATGTCGCTGACAAAGGCAATATGGGGAGAACCGCTGCCCAATGTAACACGGATGCCTGTCATGGCAATGCCGGATTCATAGGGAATGTTCCACTGATCTAACAGGGCTGTGATGGCGGCAGCTGTTTTCACTTCCTGAAAACCCAGTTCGGCGCAGTCAAAAAAGGCGTTGCCCCAAGACAGGATTTCCGCCTGCCGCTGGTCAATGGCAGCAAAAAGAGATTCTTTTTTCATGATGTTTCCTCCTTATTCCCATTCCAGTGTCATGCCCACAGCCACTTCCTGTATAGGGGAAACGGCGTGAAGTGCTGCCCGCACAGGAAAAGCCGTGCAGTGGCAGGGATACAGCGCAGAAATCTGTTCTTTTGCCAGAAAATCAACGGTTTTTTGGCTCCGCTCATTTTCTTCCATCAGATGCAGCCCGCCTAGAAGCCCCAGTACTTTTGTCTTGCCTGTGACAGCTTTGGCATACTGTATGATGTTGCAGATGCCGGCGTGAGAACAGCCGGTGATGATGTAAATACCTGCGTCTGTCACATAAGCCAGTGCTGTGTCGTCGTCAATAATGTCGGGAACAGTTTGTCCGTCAATGATGGTTTCGCCGATGGCATAAGCGGGCTCAAAGTCTACGGTGTGAGGAATTTCTCCCAGAAAAACAAGGTGGTCTGTGAGCCACAAGGGCGCTTCGGCAAATTCCAGCACGGCTTTTTCCTGCAATTCTTTCATAGACAGAGGACTGCCGATGTCCATGCCGTTCCATTGCTTAGGCAACAGGGCATGGGGGTGGGCAATGAGCCGTGGCTTTTTGGGAAAAGGCAGTGCCAGCAGATCAGGTAGACCGCCAGTGTGATCGTTATGCCCATGAGAAAGCAGAATGGCATCTGCCGTGGTCAAATCAATGCCCATGGCTTTGGCGTTTTTCAAAAAAGCGTCAGAATAGCCCGTATCGAATAAAAAGCGTTTGCCATCTGCTTCCAGCCAGTAAGAAACGGCAGGTTCCCCCAGATGGTAAACGTCGATTTCTGTATGGTTGTCCATTAAAACAGTCAGTTTCATGGAAGTCCCTCCTTTGTGTTGGGGTTGTGTATGACTCCATTATAAGGAAAAAGGAAGAAAAATACAATTGTCATAAGGGCGTATCAAATAATAGACGGGAAGGGGGAGGGGAAAGTTCCGGAAAATAAAGAGAAAAATGGTGTGGAAATAATAGGAAGGGAAGGATAGAGAACGTGACAGAAACAAAAAAACACCACACACGTACGTGTATGGTGTTTTTTGTTGAATTGCGGAGAGGGTCAAGCACTTTGCTTTGCAAAGCCGCCTGCGGCGTCCCCGTTTTCTTCGGGGTGCAGAGATTTCAACCTGCGAAAGCCCACCTCATCAGAAAAAGCCGTCTGCGCTTACCAGCTTCCGACCTTGCACTTTGTGCAACGAGGAAGATGGTGCAGACAGTTTTTTTCGGTCTTTTCCGAAGGAAAAGAGATTTCCTTTCTTACATGGTCGTCTGCTCTCCCTCCTGTAAGTCGGTCGGCAGACTCCCTGTTTCTTCGCCTTTGGCTGCTCCCTTTATCTGCCCCCGGCAGCGGTCGCACCCCAAGCCCCGGGAACCCGTCGGTCGCAGTCTTAAAATAAAAAAACACCATGCTTTTGCATGATGCTTTTCCTAGAATTGCGGAGACAGGATTTGAACCTGCGACCTCCGGGTTATGAGCCCGACGAGCTACCGGACTGCTCTACTCCGCGTCAATATTAACTTCAACTGATAATATACCATGAATAGATGACTTTGTCAATATTTTTTCGGAAAATAGTATGGATTTTCACACACCATCTTTGTACATGGTTTCCAGACGTTCTTTACATTCTTTCCAGTTGGGCATCCACTCTGTCAGCAGGGCATAGAACCGTCTGCTATGGTCAGCGAAGCGGAAATGCGCCAATTCGTGATAAATGACCTGACGGATACAATCCGGGTCTGCCTTCATCAGCTGGAGATTCAGGCGGATACTTTGGGTTTCCACGGTACAGCTGCCCCAGATGCTCCGCATGTTCCGCACCTGAATTTTGGGATAGGGAATGCCATAGTCTTTTACTTTGGGATGGATTTCGTCCAGAAGTTTCGCAAATGTCCCAGTTGCCTGTTCCCGAAGCCAATCCAGATATTCAGACCGCAGTCCCACGGAATCCGTCTGGAAAGTAGACATATAAATGATGTTATCGGAACGCTGAATCTGACGCAGTCCCTGAGCGATGTGGAGGGTATAGGGTTCTCCCAGATAATACAATGTCTTGCCGTCATACATGGCGCCGGAAGGCTGTGCCATACGGATTTTTTCCACTTCTGCCAGATGGTTGATGATCCAAAGGGCTTTGGACTGGACGAATTCTTCAATGACGGAAAAAGGTACCCGTTTGGCGGCGGACACAACTACCTGTCCATGTTTATTTACCCGCAGGTTGATATACTTCACGTCTTTGCGGATGAGTTCGTATTCAATTGGAATGCCTTCATATTCTATGGCGTGCAGTTCCATTGCAAAATCTCCCTTTTCCAAAGATAGTTTTCCCACAAAAGTTGGGTTCTATCCCGTTTTTCTATGATACTATATCACGCAAAGGCTGAAAAAGTCCAGAAAAAACGGGAAAATCCTTCCAGAGCCAACAAAAATGGAAGGCATGCGCCTTGATTTGACAAAACAGGTGCATGCCTTTTGCTTCCTTAAATATGTTCTGCTTTTTTCACAACGGGAATCCAGATTTCAAATACAGAATCCGCAGGGTCTGCATTATAGTAGACCTCTATGTCCGCCCCTTTTCCGTATTCATAGCCGGAATTGGGGAGCCATTCCGTGAAAATCCGTTTCTCCAATTCCTGACACGCCTTTGGCATAGGACCTGTGCCGGGAAAGATTGCCCATGTGGCAGCAGGCAGTTCCAGAATTTCCAGGGGCGCTTCTGCTTCTTTAGAAGTGCAGACGCCAATCCAGTATTTCCATTCTTCTTCCTGACAGGCGGAAATTCCCAGCACCGCAGGCATTTCCATGATGCTTGTCAGTTTCGGCAGGATATTGTCTGCCGCAGCTTTTTGCCAGAAAGCAGGTACAGTCTGGAAATTTTTCTCCATGTCTTTTTCCAATGGTGTGTAAATCCCCGCAATGCGCAGGGGACCTTTTGCTTCCATACGATAATCCAATGCAGTCACTCCTTTGACGGTCATTTGAAACCGAATGGGCGGGAAAGCCTTCAGGGGCGCGCCTTTTGCCTTGGCTTGGGATGGGGTGATGCTGTGGATGCTCTGAAATGCCCGTGTGAACGCCGTTGGGGAACGGTATCCATATTTCAGCGCCACGTCAATGACTTTTGCGCCCCTCTGCAAATCAAAGGCGGCTTTTGTCATTTTCCGGCGACGGATATATTCCGAAAGGGGCATATCTGCCAGATAGGAAAACATACGCTGAAAATGGAAGGTTGTACAGCAGGCGGTTCTGGCAATGTCATCCAGAGAAATTTCCGCTGTCAGGCTTTTTTCCAGCATTTCCAGGGCTTCATTCCATTTGTCTATCCAGTCCATGTGGTTTCCTCCTTATTTGTCTTTGTCAATGACAATTTCAGTTTACCTTAAAAATGCGGCAGTTGTCCTCGCAGTTTCTGCCTCTTTGGCAGAGACATTTTTTTTCAGGAAATAAGCCACTTTATAATAAGGAATGGGAAATCCCATGGCTTCCAACTGACGGGCGATTTTTCGGGGACCAAGACCGCTGGCATTCTGTTCTTGGATAAACTGAGCAATCTGGTCGGTGATTTTGTCATCCGGAGCGGCAGGTTCGCTGTTTTCCGCAGTTTCCGGCTGTTCTGCGGCTTCAAAGGGAATGTGTTCCATATCCACCACTGTGGTGATTTCCGTTTTTTCGCCAATGTCCTCAATCAGAGGAGAGGAAGCATCGATGCTGTAATTGATGACGTCACGCATCTGACGGATGTTTCTGGGGTAAACGGCGTTGAGGATGGCGTGTTTCGCTTCCGGTGTGAAAATCACATGGTAACGGATATGTCTGGCTTCCCAAACGGCGTTTTCATACCGCATGACAAAATGACGGAAGAGATTTTCTTTTTCCGCAAGAGAACGCTCCCGCAAAGCAGGCAGGTGCATTTCGTACTGGGCAAGTCTTTGGTACAATTCCGGCAGAAATACTTCGTGGAGGTTTTTGGTGGAAGCGGCAATGACAATGACGTTGATGTCGATTTCCTTCGTGTCACCAATACGGCGGATTTTGCCGGACTCAATGGCTTTTAATAGTAGGTTTTGATAATTTTCGATGGTGTGGGCTTCATCCAGAAAGAGAATACCGCCGTTTGCCTGCTCGAACAGCCCCTTTTTCTTTTTGGAACCAGTGTAAGCACCTTCCACGGAGCCGAAAATTTCCATGGCAGCAATATCGGGATTGGTGAACTGGGCGCAGTTGATTTCGATAAAAGGGGCATTTTTGCCGATAACGCCAATCTGTTTGGCATAGTTATAAATGAGGTTTGCCAGCATGGTTTTGCCGGTGCCGGACTCCCCTGTGATGATGGAATGACGAGGACCACCCAAAGAGCCAACGATTTTTTTTGCCTGCTTGTAGATGTTCTGCATGGTGCCCATGTGGACAACGTGCTGGAAATCGGCTTCGGGCTTTGTCAGACTTACCTGCATTTCCAGATGCTTGATTTTGCTGTTAAGCTGATCAATCTCCTGAATGTCCTGGAAAATGGAATAGGCACCCATGAATTCCCCGTCCATAAAAATAGGATAGGAGTTTACGACATATTTATTGGGGGGCACCAGATGGATTTTTTTATCCAGAATAGGACGATGATTTTCTAACACTGTTAGAAGAACGGCGGCAGGATAAAATTGGGAAATGTGTTTTCCGATCATATTTTCCCGTTTTTGGTTCAGATAATTGGCTGAAACATTGTTGACATATACTAAAATCCCGTCTGTATCCACCACATTTATGCCTCCGTTGGTGTTGTCTAGGATCTGATGTATCAAATTGGAAGAAAAAAACAGCTCTTTTGTCAATTTCATGGGTAAATACCCCTTTCATTTTGTTAGAAAAAGTGTTATAATACAAAAAGTTACAAGTATTCTAACATTTATTCTGACAAAAAACCAGCGAATTTTCCAAAAAAAGTGTGAAAACAATGGGAATTTATCGTTGGCACGGTTTTTGCTCATATAGTTATTTGTTAGAATAATAACAAAATTATTGCCGATTTTTAAGGAGGAAACAAATTATGGAGTTTGGCTATTCAAAGGAACAAGTACTGT
>OGXZ01000754.1_pt1 | contig 19147 bp, 10 predicted proteins | sample 1576431 | NCBI WGS metagenome assembly OGXZ01 (sample SAMEA3541590, study PRJEB24748) | human gut metagenome | biome: human gut; feature: human-associated habitat; material: faeces | place: China | collected 2012
TGCTCAGGAACTTATAAATAAAGTTAAATTATAGTGTTGCGGAATTAAGGTTATACTCAATTTCTATAAGGTGGCGGGACGTTGGTCTTATTATTCAGACCAACGTTCCGCTTATTCTTTATTTATTACATGTTATTTCCATTATTTTGCTTAATTTTGAAGCGAAATAATAAATATGTAAATAGTAAGAGTATTATATGAGGCAGAGAGAGAACAGAAAGTCCTGTTATATAAAGGTATGGATAACGTTGGGGGTGGCAGTAATGTTGGTTCTTGCATTGTATGGAGCCAGCAGCTATATGCTTGACTATTCGCTCAGCTATCCGAAAGGGGAACGCATGACGGCGGAACACTGGAAGAACAGGACACGGAACGAATGTCCGTGGACTACGGCGTGGATGGATTCCATATACCGGAACCATTGCGTGAAGGACACGTTCCTCATTATGCCCTCCGGCTACAAGGCACACGCCATTTATCTTTATGCGCCAAAGGCAACAGACAAAACGGCAGTTGTGGTGCACGGCTATAAGGTGCGTGCCGAGGGAATGCTACACATCGCTTATCTATACAACCACGATTTGGGATATAATGTGCTCTTGCCCGACCTGTATGGACACGGACAGAGCGAGGGTGACCATATACAGATGGGGTGGCAGGACAGATGGGACGTGATAAGATGGGCGGAAGTGGCAAATAATGTGTTCAGAGCGTCAAGGTATTCATCCACAAAGCAAGTCATTCACGGCATCTCTATGGGTGCAGCCACCACGATGGCCGTGGCGGGTGAGAAGACTCCGGATTATGTGGAGTGTTTTGTTGAAGACTGTGGCTATACGAGCGTATGGGATGAGTTTGCAGGACAGCTGAAAGAGGAGTTCGGGCTGCCGTCGTTCCCGCTGATGAATACAACTTCCGGGCTTTGCCAACAGAGATACGGATGGTCGTTTGACGAGGCGCAGCAGATAAAGCAGGTGGAGCGCAGCACCAAACCGATGCTCTTCATCCACGGCGATGCCGACACCTACGTGCCCTACTCCATGCTCCGGCCGCTCTACGAGGCTAAGCGCCACGGCCGCAAAGCCATCTTCATAGCCAAGGATTCTGAACACGCCATGGCATACCGCGACCACCACAAAGAATACACAGAAAAGGTGAAGGAGTTTGTGGGGGAATGAAATAGCGAATGGTTTGCTTGCCAGAACCATTGGCAATATTAGTGCACCTACCATTCTGTGATACGTAAACTATATTAATAAAAAGTCCATTGGCAGAATTAAATATGCACTAAATTAATTCCGCCAACGGGTTATAATAAGGAATATGAGCATAAATAAGGATTTGACAAGAACTTCCCAAGAGCGAGATTTTACAGAAGTGGTGGATATAATAGTTCAGCATAGGAGTAAGGCGTCACGTGCAGTCAACGAACAATCTCTGCTTTGTGCATGGTATGTTGGAGGTTATGTTTCAATGAAACTGAAAAGCGAGGAATGGGGAAGTAAAGTCGTAGCCCAATTGTCTGAATATATTCGTTCCAACCGCCCTGATATCAAAGGCTTCAGCAAGAGAAACATTTACAACATGGTGATGTTTTATGATGAATATTCATCTGAAGTTTTTGCTGTAGCTATAAGAAAATATATGACGGATAAATTTGTGCAGTCGGAAACTGCACAAATAGGATTTAAGCAAGGAGAGGCTATAACTGTGCAGTCACAAATTGGACAAATGCCCGACATCTTGGCACTGACAACTTTGACAAACCATATTGAGATATTGTGTAGGTGTAAAAGTGTAGAAGAACGGTTATTCTACATTCTTTATGCCCATAAAGAGCATTTGTTTGTACGCGAACTGCAACGCTGTATATCGAACCATACATATTCAGCGTTATTGAGTAACAAAACTAATCTGTCGAAAGGTCTGCTTGAAACTTATCCCAAATCTCCGATAATGTTCAAAGATACATACTTCGTGGATTTCCTCAACTTGCCAAAAAAACATAGCGAATCGAAGCTGAAGCATGACTTGATAGAACACATGAAGCAGTTTATTCTTGAATTGGGTAAGGACTTTATCTTTATGGATCAAGAGTATCGCTTAAATGTCGGTGCTTCTTCGTTTAAGGCTGATTTACTGTTCTTCCATCGTGGGCTTCAAGCTCTCGTTGCTGTGGAATTGAAGAAAACAAAGTTCCACCCACGCGACCTTGGTCAGTTGGAGTTTTACCTGGAGGCTCTTGACCGCGATGTGAAGCGTTCAAACGAGAACCCATCTATTGGCATAATATTATGCCCCGATGCAGACAAGGTGGTTGTTGAATATGCCATGAGTCGCAGCATGAGTCCAACAATGATTGCTGAGTATAAGCGTATCTTGATACCACAGGAGCAAATGCAGCAGCAATTAAGAGAGTTCTGCCAGTTTTTTATGAATGAGGATAAAGCAGAAAAGTAAGGAAAACAATGGTTAATGAGATTGTTGTGAGCCGAGAACAGGGAAATCTGAGTAAACTTGATAACATCTTTAAACCCGAATCGGTCATCAGGTCGTCTTGGATTGAAGCATCATACTACCGACCTGATGAAAATGAATGGACTCAAAACAATATAAAAGGGATTTTTTCGTTTTTAACGTTGAGATGCTGTAACTTTGCACCAGTAAGCAGACGGATGACCCGACGGACAAAGAGCGGCAACCTATTTATCACCAAGGAACTGTCCATAACTGCAAAACAAGGACAGACTCCCCATAAAAGACAAGAATGAGAAAAATCTTTTTATACCTCATACTGAGCATCGTGGCGACCGCCACGGCAACCGCACAGGAGAGCCAGACGGAATACAACTTCCTGAGGCTGCCCGTGAGCGCTCATGCGGCAGCCCTCGGTGGCGACAACGTGAGCATCATAGAAGACGACCCGTCGCTCACGTTCAGCAACCCAGCACTGCTGTCGTCGGTAAGCGACAAGACGCTGAACCTCAACTTCATGACATATATGGAGGGGGCGATAACGGGAAGCGCCGCATTCAACAGGGTGGTAAACGACAAGGCATCGTGGGCGGTTCTGGGACAATACATCAACTACGGCAAGATGAAGGAAACTGACCAGAACAACGTCCAGACGGGAGAATTCTCTGCACAGGAGATTGCACTGGCAGGAACCTTCAGCTATATGCTGGCGAAAAACCTCGCCGGAGGTATAACGGCAAGATGGGTGGCATCGTATATCGGCGGATACAGCTCCATGGCGGCTGGCATAGACCTGGGACTGAACTACTACGACCCGGAGTCGGAGTTCTCAGTGTCGGCAGTGGCCAAGAACCTCGGCGGACAGTTCAAGGCATACGACGAGGACTACGGCAAGATGCCGCTCGACCTGCAGATAGGAGCGAGCAAGAGATTCGCAAACATGCCGTTCAGAATCTCGGCAACGCTCGTTGACCTCAACCACTGGGACTACAGCTTCATAAACCACCTCGTGTGTGGAGTGGAACTGATACTCTCCGACCAGTTTTATGTGGCCGGAGGATACAACTTCCGTCGTGCACACGACATGAAGATAGCCGAGGGCACTGGCGAGGACGCCTCAAAGAGCAGCCACGGAGCCGGACTGTCGTTCGGAGCCGGAATGCAGTTGGAGAGGTTCAAGCTGCAGGTGGGATATGCCAAATACCACGTGTCGGCAAACTCGCTGCTCGTCAACGTGTCGTATTCTCTGTAATGACAAAACTCAAAACACCATAAAGAAAGAAATGGAAGCAAAGAACAATCGCATCGTTATCGCCATCGACGGATTCTCATCCTGCGGAAAGAGCACGATGGCAAAAGACCTCGCCAAGGATTTGGGATATATATATGTGGACACAGGAGCTATGTATCGCTCGGTGACGCTCTATGCCCTGCGCCACGGCATGTTTGCCGCCGACAACACGATAGACACCGAAGCCCTGCAGAAGGCGATGCCGGAGATAAACATATCATTCAGACTGAACACCGGAACCGGCCGCCCCGACACTTTTCTCAACGGAGAATGCGTGGAGAAGGAGATACGCTCGATGGAGGTGTCGAGCCATGTGAGCCCCATAGCCGCCCTGCCTTTCGTACGCCAGGCTCTCGTGAGACAGCAGCAGGAGATGGGCAAGGAGAAGGGCATCGTGATGGATGGCAGAGATATCGGCACTGTGGTATTCCCCGACGCCGAACTGAAAATCTTCGTCACGGCATCTGCCGAGGTACGCGCCCAGCGCCGCTACGACGAACTGAAGCAGAAGGGTATTGCTGCCGACTTCAACGAGATATTGAAGAACGTGGAGGAGCGTGACTATATCGACACACATCGCGAGACTTCGCCTCTGAAACAGGCTGACGACGCCTTGGTGCTCGACAACAGCAACATGACAATCCCCGAACAGAAGGAATGGCTGAAACAGAAGTTTGAGGAAACGATGGAAAAGCTGGGATAAAGATATCCTAAGAAGAAGACAAAAGGTATGGGACTAAGCAAAAGTCTCATACCTTTTATTATATATACTAATATGACACAAGATTGATTCATTGGGCAAGAGTCTTCTATTATTCTTTATTCCAAATCAGTAATCAGACAGATCGGGGGTTATCCTTGTTCGCCATTCAATATCTTCTGCATACACTCCTCCATGAGCCACTTGGGGGTGCTCGTGGCTCCGCAGATTCCTATCGTGGCGGCACCATGGAGCCACTCGTCGCATATCTCTCCCGGTCCCTCAATGAGGTGTGTATTGGGATTGATGCGCAGACATTCGTTGAAGAGCACCCTGCCGTTGCTGCTCTTTCTGCCACACACAAAGAGCACAAGATCATGGCGCGAGGCGAAGCTGCTGACATTAGGCATACGGTTTGCCACCTGTCGGCAGATGGTGTCGAAGCTGCGGAACGTGGCGTCGGGCGAGATGTGGCATTGTATGTAGTCGATGATGCGGTGGAACTCGTCGAGCGACTTGGTGGTCTGCGAATACAGATATATGTCGCGGGAGAAGTCGAGCGTCTTCACATCGTCGAAATGGGCTATCACGCGGGCGCTGCCCTGGGTCTGTCCCACAAGACCGAGCACTTCGGCATGTCCGGGTTTGCCGAATATCACTATCTGCGCTTCGCCATGGGCGTCATACTGACTCTTTATGCGACGCTGCAGCTGTAGCACCACAGGACATGTGGCGTCGATTATCTCTATGCCGTTGCGCTCCGCCATGGCATAGGTCTCCGGCGGTTCGCCGTGGGCTCTGAGCAGCACCTTGACATTGCGCAGGCGCTCCATCTCATCATGGTTGATGGTGACTAGTCCGAGTTTCTTCAGCCGCTCACACTCCATACTGTTGTGCACGATGTCGCCCAGACAATAGAGCGTTCCCCCGTTGGCAAGTTCCTCTTCCGCCTTGCGAATGGCAGTGGTGACACCGAAGCAGAAACCGCTCCCGCTGTCTATCTCTACCGCAGGCGACGCATTGCCACAGGAATGGGTATGCTGTGTCACTTCTTTTCCGTTGTTTCTATCCATCACAGTTTCTTGAAATAAATGTCGAGAAGGTCGCGGGCAGCTGCGAAGCTGGTCTTCTGTCCGAGCAGCACACTGTTCTCGTATGCCTGCAGCCTCTGCTGAATATCAGGATTGTTGTAGAAGCTGTTGCGCAGTTGCTCGTTTATCGTCTCATACATCCAGTATTTGTTCTGCTCGTTGCGACGATAGTCAAAGTATCCGTTACCTTTCACGAAGTCGAAATACTCATATATCATATCCCACACCTCCTTGACGCCTGTTCCATAGAAACCACTGTAGCAAAGCACCTTCGGCACCCATCCGCTGTCTGATGGCGGGAAGAAATGCAGGGCGTTGCGGAAGTTGGTGGCTGCGATGTGACACTTGTCCACGTTGCTGCCGTCGCATTTGTTTATCACTATTCCGTCGGAAATCTCCATTATGCCTCGCTTGATGCCCTGCAGTTCGTCGCCGGTTCCTGCAAGTTGGATGAGGAGGAAGAAGTCTACCATGGAATGACAGGCTGTCTCGCTCTGCCCCACTCCCACGGTCTCCACGAAAATCTTGTCGTAGCCGGCTGCCTCGCATAGGATTATCGACTCACGGGTCTTGCGTGCCACACCGCCGAGGGATCCTGCCGTAGGACTGGGACGGATGAACGACTCCTTCCTTACCGACAGTTTCTCCATACGGGTCTTGTCGCCGAGGATACTTCCCTTGGAGCGCTCCGAACTGGGGTCGATGGCGAGCACGGCGAGCTTGCCGCCGGTGCGGTCTAGGACATGCACTCCAAACTCGTCTATCGACGTGCTTTTTCCTGCTCCCGGCACACCGCTGATACCGATGCGGATGGATTTGCCGCTATATGGCAGACATTTGTCTATCACCTCCTGCGCCTTCTGCTGATGGTCCGGATTGACACTCTCTACGAGAGTCACTGCCTGTGAGAGCACGGTGACGTCGCCCTTCACGATTCCTTCCACCATTTCGGCAACGGAGAGTTCGCGGCGCTGGAAGCGGCTGCGCTTCAGATATGGGTTTATGATGGAGGGCTGCGCCACACCTTGGTTCACCTGCAGTCCCACATATTCTTTACTGTTCTCTGGATGGTCCATACTGTGTATTTAGATTAAGATTATCGTGTTTTCAGTTTCATTTTCACTACCACCTTCGGCTGTTTCGGGTCGTTGGTGATGATCAGCACACGCGGTTTGCTTCTGGCGTTGCGCAGCTGCTTCTTGTTCAGCGTCACCTTCAGTTTTGCCTGTTCGCCCGGCTTTATCTTCGTCTTGTTGAGCTTCACGCTCATGCCGGTGGTGAACATCTGCATCGAACGGATGTCGAGCACCGAACGTCCGGTGTTCTCTATTATCACCGTTTCGGTCTTGCTTGGCTTTTCGCCGAAGTCACCGAAATCGAGTTCCGTGGCAGAGAGCTTTATGCTCGGTGCGTTGGCGAGCTGCGTCTCCGACATATTGTCGAAATCTGGCAGCAAGACGGCAGAGACAGATATTTCCTTGTCGATACTCACCTTCTCGCCCGGTTTCTTGGCGAGGAACACGGAGGTCTGTGTCAGTCCGAAGTCGCGCAGCTTCTTGGAGTTGAGTTTCAGCGTGGCAACGCCGGTCTTGCCCGGAGCGATGTTGGTCGGCGACACGCTTGCCGTGAGATAAGCCGGAAGATGCATCACCACAGGACTGATAGTCTCGCCCGTGTTGTTCTTGATATGGATGAGCTGCACGGGATAGTCGCCACGGTTCACGTCGTCGAACTCCACATCGTTCTTGTCCACCATCATACCATCGATCTTGTGTTCGAAGGTACCAGTGAAATCAGATATTTCATCCACCACCACTCCTTTCATCTTGAGATAGAAAGGATGCTTGGAGGAATTGCAGAAGAGCGCCACTTCCTTCTCGAAGTGTCCGAGTTGGCGTGCATCGTAGGTTGCCGTAACAGTGAAGCTGTCTCCCTTGGGGATTGCCGTACGCGGATAGTCCACCGTGGTGCATCCGCAGCTCACCCTCACCTGGTCGATGTTCAGTTCGCTACCCTTGTTGGTGAGTTCAAACTTCACCGTAACAGGGGTTTCATACATCACGCTGCCACAGTCTACTATCTCATTCTTTGCCGTTATGCGCTGCGCCATGGCATCAACCGACGCCATAGCCAGCAAGGATAATATCATCGTTTTGTTATTCATCTATTATATATCTGTTTTTATATGTCTGTTATTCTATATGGTGTCGTATCTGACATTCTATCTGACAATACCGGCTGACATTCTATCGTGCCGATACTATCATTTCACAATCTTCAGCTCCATGCCGCCGGCCCTGCCGGAGAATTCAGGAGAGTAGGCACACTGCACGGTACATGTTCCGGCGGTGTAGTTTCCTGCACGGTCGATATAGTACTCCGTCTCCACCACGTGCTCGCCTTTCGAGAGGCGGTCGAAGTAGTAATGGGTGGCATTGTCCTTCGGTGTGCAGTAGTATCCCCATCCGTATCCGCTGGTCTGCGCCACTGGCTCCATACATGCCGCACGCTTGTCTACTACCTGCACGAAGTCGTAGTCGCGGTCGGCGGTGATGGTGATGCGCACTGCTATGCGGTCGCCAACATTGAGAGCGCCACCCTTGGCAGCCTTGCCGTTTTCCGGAACCATCACCTGGCGAACCACCTTGATGCCCGACTTGCTGTCGGCGATGTCGGCAGCCGCCTGCGTGAACTGTGCATAGGCAGCTCCCCATGATGTTCCCTCGCCGGTCTTGGTCAGCGTGAGAGAGTTCTGCTTGTCGATGTCGTATACCACCTTGGTATATCCCAGTCCGGCAGAAGCCTTAGGCAGCGACTTGTTCTTGCCGTCTACGGCAAGCGTCATGGATTCCTCCTTGTCAGAAGACAGCTCTTTATAGTTACCGTCGAGGAAGGCATACACGGCGTTTACAGTATTTATCGGTGTGTCCCAAGCCTGTGTGCGCTTGCTCTGCAGGAGCCATAGGCGCATCTGGTTTATGGTCTCCGTGTCGGCAGGGTCTACAGCCTTCAGAGCCTCTATCGCAGCAGTCTGGGTAGGAATGCGATAGTTGAACCACGAGTATCCGGCATGCCATGTGTCGAAATATGTTCCCATGCCCGGCTTCGTCACCGTATACTGGCGTATGCTCTCCACATACTCCTTTGCCTTCTTAGCCTTGCCGTCTCCATTGAGCACCACAGCCATGAGCGCCTTTGAATAGATGTCGCGGTGGCGGTCAGCCTCAAGATATTTGAGGAGATAGTTCTTCAGCTCCACATAATCGGAGTCATAGAAAGGATTCTTGCCGAGCAGTGTGTTTATATATAGATACTGTATGGCATGGTAGTCGCAGATCATCGGTTTCTGTCCCTTCTTTTCCATACGTTTCATTTCCTCAAACTCCTTCATCACGACTGTTCTGAGATAGTCCATTCCATTCTCTATCATCTTGGCCGTGGCTTTCTGATAGCCTGCCATCACATTGAGACGGGCGAGGGTCTGCAACACCTGTGCCGTTATGCTTGCCGAACCTCTCATTCCTCGCCACCAGCTCCATGAGCCGTCGCTATTCTGGAGGTCTTTCAGGTCTTTGAGCTGCGAAGCCAGCCGGTAGTCCATCGCTGACTCGTCGAAGAATGTGGTGAGCATCCTCTTCTGGTCTGCCTCATTGTCGGCATCCATCACCCATGGCGTCTCGTCGAGCACGAGGGTCTTCAGTTCCTGGTTGCGCTGCAGAGCACTCATCAGGCTGTTGTCGCTGTCTGCCGGCTCCTGTTTCCAGATGTTTACCACCTGCTTTATCACCGGCGACTGGTTCATGATATATCGTCCGAGGGCGTTGGCATAATAAGCCGTTGAAAGGGATATGGCGTTCTTGTAGTCCACTGTCGAGATATACGGCAGCGTCTGTATCATGAGCCATGACGGGTTGGCGGTATATTCCACGGTGAGTTTCTTGTCCTCTACCCCCTTCGGGAAGAGGTCAGCCATGGCCACTGTCTTCTCGCCGCTGCCGGTGAAGGTGAACGGCACGGTATTCATCACTCTCTCTCTGCTCGGCAACACCGGCAGATAATGCTGCTCACCGTCGCTGAAGCCTTTGCCCTCTGCCGTGATGCGGCATACGAGGAGCGGAGTGTCGCCCTGAGCTTCGAAACTGAAGTCCACGTTTGCAGTGGCATTGGCGTCGATGGTCACGTTCTGCTTCTTCTCGCATACCACTCTTTCCGTCTCCGGGTCGAGGAGCTGCATTCTTACGAGGGCTGCAACCGGCTTGTCGGTGGCATTTGCCACACGGGCTGCCATCGTAGCCTTGTCGCCCTCTCTCACGAAGCGCGGCACATTAGGCATCACCATCACCTTCTTGCTCGCCACTGCCTCGCTCTCTATCATTCCGAAGTTCATCTCCTTGTCGTGGGCAAAGCCGCGGAAGTTCCATGTGGTGACGCTCTCCGGCAACGTGAACACTATATCCACATTGCCGTCCTTGTCGGCATAGAGGGCAGGATAGAAGAAGGCTGTCTCGTTGAGGTTCTCGCGTATCTGCGGCACGGCAGCAGAGGCTCTCTCTTCACCGTCGGCATTCTCCACGCCAGCCGAGCCTCTGTCGGAGGCATCGTTACCAAGCGGAACAAAGTCAAAGGTTTTCGCCTTTTCTTCTTTTGACTTCAATACAGTAGCAGTTTCTTCTACTGCTTCGCCTCGGATGGAAACGGAATTCTTTGCACTTCCCATGACTCTGCGTGGAAGTGAAACCCTGTCATCACTTCTGTCATTAAGCATCAGCATCCAGCTCAGTATGGAAACAGAATTGTCCAATGTATTGAGATCAAACGATTTTCCATTCATCACAGGCATCGTCTGCCATGAAGACAATCCGTTTTCTGTTATCTCCGGCAACATTCTCCATCTGGTGTAGGGACTGTTCTGCGACAGGTTGAGACTAAAGTTGAAGCTGGTCTTCACTATCTGTTCGAGCGACTTGTCATACATCAGAGCCAGAAGCTGACCGTTGTTCTGACCGTCAGTGCTGGCGTTGCGCTTGTTTATCACGTCGTTCACTTTCGGACGCGAGATGTTGAGCGTCCATTTCTCTTTCTGTCCCGGTGTGAGTCTGTCGCGGAAGGTCACCCATTTCAGGTCGAGCCTCTTGTCCTCCAGCGGTCTTGTGATGGTGAACTTATGGCTGTATGCCTTGCCATCCTTCACCCACAGATAGTTGAGGAGCACCGCCTCGCCATATTCTTCCTTATAGGTAAGCGAGATGGTCTTGACGGCATTGCTCAGACTGAAGGTTCCGCTCTCCAGTTCTTTGTCGCTGGAGATGATGGAATAGCGCACGAGGGTGTTGTCGCACGACGTGCCCACCTGCACATAAACCGGTTTGCCATCTCTCGGGAACTCCTTGCTTGATATGTATGCCCAGTCTGGCGTATCGGCTGCCGGACGCTTGTCGTCTATGCCGAAGAGCACGAACTCACGCATCACGGTGTCGTTGCCGCATGTTGCCCACAGCTGGTGTCTGCCGGAGAGTATGCCACTGGTTTTCCGCCAGTCTATCTTTATGTTTTCATTGGCTTTCGCCGTATATTTCTTTGTCTGTGAGTCGAACCAGTATGTCACCTTTCCGTCAATCTGTTTTGCAGAAGCATTGTAGCGGTTGAAGACAACTGTCGCCACACTGTCTTTAATCACCTTCTCCGGCAAATCCAATTTCAGTTCGGTGGCTCTCGATCCCAACACGATGCTCGTCTCGGCTGAATGGCTCTCGCCTCCGTTGTCGGTCACTGTGGCTGTGGCAGTGAAGCGATAGCGTGTCTGCCATACGAATCTGCCAGGCGTCTTCACATCGTAGCCTTCGTTGTCTGCCTGATAGTCAGCTGGCAATACCACCGGGATGCGCACCTCAAACCTACCCTTTGAGTCGGTCATTACGGTGTCGGTCAGCATCTGCTGGGCATCGTTGTTCGCCCCATAGTAATACCTGAACCAGCTGGAGCATCTGCGCTGCACGTCGTATGCCACCTTTGCACCAGGCACCGGCACACCGCTGAATGTCATCGCCGTACCGCCCACCACAAGGGTGTCGCCATCGTGGTATTCGTCGGTCACCTCGTCGAACTTCACATCAAAGGTTGGCCGCTTGTATTCTTCCACCCGGAATGCCGCATATCCCGTGCCGTTGCCCATGCATCTAACCGAGAACCTGCCGCTCAAGACATTGCTGCCGGGCAGATTGAAGTCTACTGATGCCGTGCCATAGTCGTCGGTTGTCGCCTTCTTCTCTGCCAGCACCTTGTTGTTGGCATCGCTGAGGGTGAATTTGAGTTCGGCGCCGGTCATGACCTTTGATGAATGCAGTCCTTCCTGCTTGTATGCCACGGCAGACACATGCACTGTCTGTCCCGGACGATAGATGGAACGGTCGGTGAAGAGTGACACCACGCTGCGATGGATCTTGTCGCCATAATAGTTGAACCTGTTCCACTCGCGTTCGCCAATCATATAGTTGTCGGTATCGGTATAGGCTCTTACGCAATCATAGTATGGCTCCTGGCTGTTCGTCACCACTTCGCCTTTCTCATCAGCGGTCAGCGTTGAAATCACCTTGTTGTCGCGCCACAACTGCAGTTTTGCGCCGGCAAGCGGCTGTCCGGTAGTGGCACTCATGATGGCGTATCTCACCTTGTCGCCCGGCAATGGCAGACTACCAACAAATACATCGGAGACAGTGAAAACGGCATTTATCGGTTTCAGCTTCTTGTTGTCAGCCTCAACCACCACATAATACATTCCCGGCTGCATCTTCGGCAGCTTCGCATAGAGTTTGTTGATGTCGTATTCGTTTTCGTAAACCACCGGCAGGTCAATCACCACCTTTGACTTCGCAATGATGAGTTTCTTTGCCTTGTCTATGTTGAAATTGTTTGTCCTGTCATCGAGATACGACTTGGTATCCAGTCGGTAAAGGCTGACTGTTAGATGTTTCAGATTGCGTGCCTCGATGCTCAGGGTGTCTTCACGGTTCGGCAGATAGGTGTTTCCTACATTCATTTCGAATCCCGGCCGCACCATCTCCGCATAGTATCGCTCAAGCCGGTTTATACCTTTCCAAGCTGCCCATTTCTGCTTGGCAAACATGATATAATCCACTTTCTGTTTCGGTGTTACATCCTGACAGTCTGCCATGTAATCGTATTTTGCGATTGCCACCTCGCCACATTCCTTCAGGTCGCCATAGAGAGCCACCAGGGAGTCGAGGCTTGCCAGATAGGTATTACCCTTGATGACCTTTTTCACGGGATTGGCCTTGACTCTCTTTTCGAGCATCCAAAGAGCTGTGACGAGCGAAGCCCTGCGGTTGCCCGCCTTGTTATAATAGTCATTGAGAAGGGCATAACGCTCTGAGTAATAACCTACCAGACTGAGCAGGTCGTTTCCGAATATCTCGCTGTCGACGCCTTCACGCACAAACGGTGCATAATCGAGCGCCTTCTTTGATGCAAGCATTTCGGGATCGGCAAGTGCCTTGTCGAAATACTCGCGACTGAGTTTCTTGCTGTCAGATTTGTAGTGACTTTTAGCAACAAGAGAATAGCTGCAGCCAAGGGCACAGTTGTATACCGCAGCCAAGGCGGGGTCTACTGCTGAGGCTTCGCCCGCAGCCTTCTTCAAGGCGGACAGTTCTGACTGGAACAATTCATCTGAAATGTCCGATGCAGTCGCTACTTTATCAAACTCCGCTTTCAGCAGGTTGCCATAGCTCTTGCCGGCTTTTGCCTGAGCGATTATCTTGTTCAGAATCTTGATCTGCGTCTTTGGCAAATCCTTGGTCTGGGCCTCATTGTATTGTTTCCACAATGAGGTGTAGCCGTCGGCGAAAAGTACCAACGGGAACATCAAAGACAAAACGAATGAAACAATGGCCTTCTTCATATCATTCAATTTTTAGTTTGAGGTTGTAAAGTTACGATTTGTTTTTGACAAGAGCAAATTTTTCAGGAGTTTTAGGTAATGGTAAAAAAATAGCTTGACCAATTTTGAGGAAATAAGGATTTCTATTCTTATGCTCTGTCTTTTTGCCGTTTTTGAAATTTGTCATCGGTCACATAGCCCGCTATGCTCCCTCTTCCAAACTCCAAAACCGACAAAAATACAGGTCAAAATTTGATCAAGTTATTCTTTCACCATTACTTGAGCGTCACGCCAAAACTAATCTCTGGCCATGATTGCCAACGGACTCATCTGCCTGTCTGATAATAAAATCTACCGTCCCAAAGAATATTGCATGGATGAAGGCCAAACCTTATGACAAACGCCACGAAAAACGGTTATTCCACTGACGCATCACCACTTGAGATAGCCGTATTTCTCCTTACACCAGAGTTGCCATGAATTCACGAGATTCTGCCACAACACATAGGCTCCGGGCGCTACGGCAGCCACGGGATTCAGGAAGGTTACGGTGAGCCAGATGCCAACGATGGTGTTTTTCTGGCCCAAAGCCTGTCCGGCGCTTACTCTGTCGCCGAAGAAGCCGCCCACCCACTTGCCGATGGCAAACTGCACGAGACATACAAACAGAGGCAGGATGAGAAGGAGCGACAGGGTGATGCCTCCCACTTCGGCGTCGACGATATTGTGTACGGTCATACCTGTGACGATGCTCAGATTGAACGCCCACATATAGAAAGCGAGGTTCTTGCGGCGCTTTATTGCTCCTGCCACCTTAGGCAGATAGCGCCTCGTGAGCAGGGCAAGACAGAGGGGCAGGAGCAACACCGTTACCACCCTACGCATTATCATGCCAAAGGCGAAGAGGAAGGTGATGTCGGCACTCTTCTCCACCATCGGGAAAAACAGGGGGATGATGATGCTGGTGACGATATTGGCTATCAGCGTATATACCGTGAGCGAGGCTATGCTGCCGCCTAATTTCTCTGTCACTACGGCTGCTGAGGCTGCCGTAGGACAGATGAAGCAGATGAAACATCCTTCAAGAACGAGTTTCACATCGCCTTCAGCGAAATACATCATAAGGAGAACAAAGAAGGCGGAAATGGATGTGCGAATAAACTGCAACCAGAAATGCCAAGCGCGTGGTCGCAGGTTGGATATGTCTATTTTGCAGAATGTGACATACAATAGGGCAAAAATGACGTATGGCACCATTTCCACCAACGCCGGCCCCATGACATCGCCCATCGGCTGCAGCAGCGGAACATCGCTGAACAACAGATACAACACGCTGCCAACCAGCATGGCACACAGTAGGGTCCACTTCTTCACAAATGACAAGACCTTGTTCATTTCAATCCTTGATTTTCTAAACGTAATGATCAAATAACCGAGTGCAAAAGTACTAAATAAAAACCAAGTGGATGAATAAGTGACGGTAAAATAATAATCAGGTTCGATTTGAATGAGTTTTCACCGTCACCAAGTGGCAAGAAATATATATTCAATCTGGAAATCAGACGGGATTTGGACATATCACATCCTGCCGGAAATTGTAAGAAAAAACAGTAGAAATCATGCCCAAGTGGGGCAAGCAGCTTGCCCCTGTTGAGAAAGCACCTTGCCCATGTTGGGCAAGCAGCGTGCCCCAAAATGGTATTTTTTGTACGGAAAACGAGGACGACGGAACGGAGGATGCATAATGACAAAAATAGCGTAAGTATCTCACGAAACACGGTGTGAGAATGAAGCGAAACGACGAAGGACAGGACAAACAAAAATCGGAGGTGTCTCACGACAACCCCGACTGTTGAATCTAATCTACAATATAAAAAAATTAATCTACAAAAAAATGCTCTTTTTCTTACTTAATGGTACAAATACTAAACATCAAATTCATATAATCAACAATCAAAATTTCTATCTTCAATAGTTCCTGTCCAATATTTGTGAACAGTTCTCTCTATAATCTTTTTAATTGTCCCGTCTCCATGCATCAGTCCGACTTTTCTTTATCCATAGTCAGACTATGATCGGACGAACGGCTTTCCGCCACTTATCCAAAGATAAGACAGCCATGAGAATATGCAGTGGTATGGAGCCTTGCCGCCGGATACGTCAAAAGAAGACCACCAGCACTAAGCAGATAATCAGCAATGCGGCGTATGGCCACACATAACGAACTATGTTACCGGAATTGGCATAACCGTTGATTGCCATTGAAGTCTTGTCAGAAGTTTTCATAACTGATTTCTTTTTTAATTTACGACACATTTATACTTCTTTAGTGGCTTCAGCCATTTTCCAGCTGCTTTTCATCTTTAAGCTTACATATTGCCTATTGGCATACTTTTGGGGAGCCAGACTCTCAGCGAGTGACCCTATGGATTCATTTTGCGAATCGCCTGCCAACTTACATATTCTTAAATCTAATTAGCGATGGCGCCTTTCAGCACCGCAGGTGATGGCTTTAGTCGATGGGGATAAACGACATTTAGTCGCACTTTTCATTTTACTGCTGCAAAATTAAGTATTTATTTCCAATCCCAAAAGCTTTTATTATTAAATATGTAACAAAAAAGGTAAAAAACAAGCGGATTTATGTAACATATTTGTAATTTTACTAATTATCACATGGCATTCAATGGGAATGTGACAACGGATGTTACAAAGAAAAATGAAATAAAAAAGGAGAAATGCGCCTCTTGACACACTTCCCCAGTTACTTTCTTATTTATGATTGCCTATGTCCTCATCCTTTTCACGAAATGAAAAAGGATTATAGATTATTGCCTTTACCCGCATTGTCGCCTTGTCCTGACGAATGACTGCCAGCACACGATTTACCTTTTCGTTTGAGAAAGGTAGTACGCAACAATGATGTTTTATTTTACCTCTTCAGCTTGAATGAGTTCTCAATGCTCGTAATCTCGTCCATGAAGAGTTTGTCGGTGGTCATGCGCTGGTTAACCTTGGTGCAGCTGTGAATCACCGTAGAGTGGTCTCTGCCGCCGAGAAGCTTACCGATTCTCGATGCCGGCATCTTGGTGTATTTCTGTGCGAGATACATCGACACCTGACGCGCTTCCACATATTCACGCTTGCGGCTTCTGCCGTTGACGGCTGCCACGGTGACGGAGAAGTGGTTGCACACGGAGTCAAGGATATCGTCGATGGTCAACGGGTTGTCGTCGATCTTGACAGCACGCTTTATCACCCGCTCTGCCAACCGCATGTCGATATTGCAGTTGTACACTACGGAGTATGCCATCAGCGAGTTTATCACTCCCTCGAGGTCTCTGACGCTGCCGTTTGCCGTTTCTGCAATGAAGCGCACCACGGTCTCCGGGATGTGCAGTCCGTCGCGCTTTATCTTGTTCTGCAGGATATCCATACATAGTTCCACGTTCGGCTTCTCCAGCTCGGCGATGAGTCCGCAGCTGAATCGGGTGAGCAGTCGGTCGCTCATTCCCTGCAGGTCTACCGGCGGACGGTCGCTCGCCAGTATGATGCGTTTGCCGTTCATGAAGAGATGGTTGAAGATATGGAAGAATGTCTCCTGTGTCTTCTGTGCCGATACCCACTCCTGTATGTCGTCCACTATCAGCATGTCGATGGTCTGATAGAAGTTGATGAAGTCGTTCACGGTATTGTTTCTCACGGCATTGGTGTACTGCACCTGGAAGAGTCTCGCACTGATATACAGTACTCTCTTCTGAGGATAGAGCTGCTTGGTGCGCACTCCGATGGCGTTGATGAGGTGTGTCTTGCCGCATCCCGACGGTCCGTAGATGAACATCGGGTTGAACTGTGTGGTATTAGGATGCTCGGCGATAGACTGTCCCACGGATCTCGGCAGCTTGTTGCTCGCTCCTTCGATATAGTTGCTGAAGGTGAGGTGGGTGTTGAGCTGCGATGCTATCTGCTGTGGCTTGGCTGCGTCGAGCGGTGTCGGCGACTGGTTGTTGCGTGTCTGCTTCGGCTTCTGGTCGTTGATTCCGGCTGGAGGGTCGGAAGTGAGTATCTGTGCAAGATTGTTCGTCTTGTCGGTAACGACGCGATACGAAAGCTTGACATCTTTGCCGAAAGTGCGTGTAAGCACCTTTCCCAACAGATCAATGAAGTTCTCTTCCAAGTATTCGTAAACGAATGGACTCGGAACCTGCACCAACAGAGTGTTCGTCTCCTTCTTGTAAGCCTCGAACACTATTGGCTTGAACCATGTATTGAACTGCTGCGGTGAGACATTCTCTTTAATGAGCAAGAGACTCTTGTCCCATAGAGCATTGGGAGTATCGGCCATATATATACTTTCTGATAAAAAAGAATTGTCGCTAGACTTGTCTTTAATTACTTGTTTTTCAGCTTTTCGCCATATCTCCATAGGGTAATATCCCGAAAAGCGTGTGCAAATTTCGCAAAAAAAATCGGATTACACAAATGGGTGTAGACTTTATTTTGCAACAAATTTGTAACGTGCTTTTATAGTGGAATTTAGAAAACGGAGAGGAAACGCGCCGCGACCTGCTGGAACAGAAAGGAGGCTGGCTTCCTCATGGATTCATCTCATAGCGACAATGAATCATGGATCGGAAACCAGCCTCCTCTCGTTATCCCCCGCGAGGGAGATTATGGTTATTCTTTCTGTCTACTTTTCCGCTATTTATCATTTATCCTTCTTTCCGAAGATGGAGAAGTGTACGTAGCGTTTCGGATGCGCCTTGAGGTCGATGAGCAGGGAATCTGCCGACTTCACTGTGGCGTTCAGGTCGTAATAGAGGTTAGGATCTCGTGCACAGAAGCCTTAAGGAATTATTCCACAGATACTGCATGGAAAATGGAAAAGTCAGCAAAGAGCTGGTAGCACAGATTTTAAATATAGATAATGTTGAGGAACTGGTTGAGCAGATTGCCGTAAATATTCCTTTATCTTATCAGAATAAGCAGAAGATCCTGGAGGCACTTACACTGGAGGAACGTTATGAAGTTCTGGGTGCAATCCTTGGAAATGAGATTGAGATCATGCAGATTGGCAGAGATCTCCAGAAAAAAGTGAAGGCCAGAATTGATAAGAATCAGAGAGAATATATTCTCAGAGAGCAGCTGAAACTGATACGTGAGGAACTGGGTGAGGATAATACTGCGGATGACGCAGAGGAGTTTAAGAAGAAACTCCAGGAACTTCAGGCCGGCGATGAGGTAAAAGAGAAGATCAGCAAAGAAATCGAGAGATTTAAGAATACCAACAGCAATGTATCTGAGAATGCAGTACTGCGTGGTTATATTGAGACCATGCTGGCACTTCCGTGGGAGAAGAAATCCACAGATTCTGATGATCTGAAAGAAGCATGGAAAGTACTTCAGGAAGGTCATTACGGTCTGAAAGATGTGAAGGAGCGTGTGATGGAGTTCCTTTCCGTCCGCAAACTGACACATAAGGGAAAAAGCCCGATCCTTTGTCTGGTAGGACCTCCCGGAACAGGTAAAACCTCCATTGCCCGATCGATTGCAGAAGCAATGCATAAGAAATATGTACGTATCTGTCTGGGCGGTGTGAGAGATGAGGCTGAGATCCGGGGCCACAGAAAGACTTATGTAGGAGCAATGCCGGGAAGGATCACTGCAGCATTACAGCAGGCAGGAGTGCCGGC
>OGXZ01000759.1_pt1 | contig 19102 bp, 8 predicted proteins | sample 1576431 | NCBI WGS metagenome assembly OGXZ01 (sample SAMEA3541590, study PRJEB24748) | human gut metagenome | biome: human gut; feature: human-associated habitat; material: faeces | place: China | collected 2012
TACACCTATTAATAATGGGACAATTACAAGAAAGATACAAGAATTATCGTGAACCACAGAAGTATATGGCTGCCGGTGTGTATCCATATTTCCGTGAGATTACAAGTAAGCAGATGACAGAAGTTACTGACATCGATGGTCACAAGATTTTGATGTTTGGTTCTAATGCTTACCAGGGTTTGACTAATGATCAGCGTGTAATAGATGCAGCTAAGGCTGCTCTCGACAAGTATGGCTCAGGCTGTGCTGGAAGCCGTTTCCTTAATGGTACTCTCGATTTGCATGTTCAGCTCGAAAAAGAGTTGGCTGAGTTCATGGGTAAAGATGAGACTCTTTGCTTCTCAACAGGTTTTTCTGTAAATCAGGGTGTGTTGGCTTGCGTTGTAGGTCGTAATGACTACGTGATTTGCGATGACCGCGACCATGCATCTATCGTAGATGGCCGTCGTCTCTCATTCGCTACACAGTTGCACTACAAGCACAATGATATGGAAGACTTGGAGCGTGTGCTCTCTAAACTTCCTCAGGAGGCTATCAAGCTGATTGTTGTGGATGGTGTGTTCTCAATGGAGGGTGATTTGGCTAACTTGCCAGAAATCGTGAAGTTGAAGCATAAGTACAACTGCTCTATCATGGTAGATGAGGCTCATGGCTTGGGTGTGTTTGGTAAGCAGGGTCGTGGTGTCTGCGATCATTTCGGTCTGACAGACGAGGTGGATCTCATCATGGGTACATTCTCAAAGAGTTTGGCTTCCATCGGTGGATTTATTGCATCAGATAAGGATACTATCAATTTCCTCCGTCACAATTGCCGCACCTACATCTTTAGCGCATCTAATACTCCAGCCGCTACTGCTGCTGCTCTTGAGGCGCTTCACATTATTCAGAAGGAGCCTGAGCGTTTTGAAAATCTCTGGAATGTAACCAACTATGCTTTGAAGCGTTTCCGTGAGGAAGGTTTTGAGATTGGTGAGACTGAGAGCCCTATCATTCCTCTCTATGTTCGTGATGCAGAGAAGACTTTCGTCGTAACAAAGATGGCTTATGATGCAGGTGTATTCATCAATCCTGTGATTCCTCCAGCTTGTGCACCTCAGGATACTTTGGTTCGTTTTGCCCTGATGGCAACTCATACCAAGGAGCAGGTAGAAAAAGCTGTTGTAATCTTGAAGAAAATTTTCGTAGAAGAAGGTATTATCAAGTAATCCTTATATTATATATAATAAGGTATAATGATAAAGGTCAAGTTGGACAGTTCCTGTTTAGCTTGGCCTTTATTTTTTCTTTTTTCAACATTAGATAAAAGTACGATGAAATCATTAAAGGAATTATATAGAATCGGCAAGGGTCCTTCGAGCAGTCATACGATGGGACCTCAGCGTGCAGCAAAACTCTTTCTACAGCGTTGCGGTAATGCTTCTTCGTACGAAGTGACGCTTTACGGCAGTTTGGCTGCTACAGGAAAGGGACATATGACAGATGTGGCTATTGAGGAAGTTATCCAACCCTATCATTCTGTCAAAATCATCTGGGAACCTCAGACGTTTCTTTCTTTTCATCCCAACGGAATGAAATTTGTGGGAAAGGATGTCGATGGCGATATCCTGGATGAATGGACGGTGTTTAGTATTGGTGGAGGTGCGCTTTCTGAAGGCAATGGCGACCAGGATGAATTGGGTGCCAAGGATGTGTACGAACTGAATAAGTTGGGTGATATCCAGAACTGGTGCTATGAGAATGGTCGTTCGTATTGGGAATATGTAGAGAAGTGCGAGGGACCGGAAATCTGGGATTTCTTGGCTAACATCTGGAAAACGATGAAGGAGGCGATTGAAAGAGGTCTGGATCAAAATAGCATAAATAAAGAAAGCCCAAGTAGTTTTCCAAAAAGGAGGAACAACGATAATCTTCAAAATCGTTTCTTTATCTCCCCACACACCTACCCCATTGCAAGCTTTCACCCGCAATTTATAAGTACCGGGTACCAGGTTCTTATAAGCTGCAAAATTCAACGAAGACGGTATACTCCACTCCTTATCATAATTATCTAACCGATACGTATATTTAGTACTATTCGTTCCGGAATAATCAAATGTAGAGAAATCTATGACAAAAGAATTTTGGAAATATTTCAACTCAATTTCATCTGTATAAATCAACGAACGGTCTAACGGAGAATCCACATCGCCTGGGCGCATAGCAATACCATTAATTCGAAGATTGGTAAAAGCTGCCATAGGAGTTACAGTAGAATTATTCACAATTTTGCCGGGAGTGATAACAACTAATCCATAATTAGAACCAAACATCAGTTTACCATCCTTACTCACACAACCACTGTTCTCACTATAAACATTCCCCAACGCATATGCTGAAAAAAAGAAATTTTCAAAAGCATGCGTATCCGGATCAAAACGAGAAATACCATATTCCGTCGCAACCCAAAGTTTGCCCTCCCTGTCTTCAACAATAGATTGCACCATACTATTTACCAACCCATCACTTCCATCATAATGCTCAAAAGTCAAGTTTCTGTAATCACCTTCTGGCATGCACATACTGAATCCTTTTCCTGAAGTACCAACCCATATCCGACCCTTACTATCTTGATGGATACACTTTATTTCATTACTACGTAACTTACCGTTATTATAATTATAAGTAATATAGTTATCCGGATCATTCATTAACGAATCAGGATTAAATATGTAAACCCCAGCACTAGTACCCACCCATATCCATCCATTATTGTCTTCCTGTATCACACGAATCTGACGCTGGCTATAAAAATTGTTCAAAAACCGCTTGAATACATACCTATCCTTTTCCTTAACCGCCAAATTCAATCCACCGCCAAAAGTGCCTATCCACATTCTATTCTTTCGGTCCCGGTAAAGAGTAAAGATATTATTATTTCCAATAGACAGAGGATCATCCGAGTGATAAGTGTACCATCTTCCGTCAATACTCAATCCGTTTCCACGGCTCCCCAACCAAATACTACCATCAGCCCCTTCCTCAACAGCATAAATATTAGAATCAAAATAACGACTGCTCTCTATAGTTTTCAAATGAGGGTCATAAATATACAATCCTCCACGACGGGTACCCAACCAAATCTTATCATCAGGCATACGGTTGATCATACGCACGGTATTTGAACGGTCTGATAAAGTTTCATCTTCAGGAAAAATACGCTCAGCTCCTTCATTCAAGACCGAAAGACGAGAAATACCCGTATATTCCGAACTAACCCAAATACCACCGGCACGATCCTCCATAATATATTGCAAAAAATTTGAAGTGATATGACTGAATCCATTAATATTGGATTCGAAATGCTGCAATTCATCAGTTGCCAAATCATAAGCAAACAAACCGTTACCATAAGTGGAAATCCAAACTATATCACGAGAATCATGAACTATGTGGTAACGTTCCTCATCTATATAATTTACTTTATCAGCCGGAATCAGTTGGAAAGACTTGACAAATCTGGTCTTGGCATTGACATACCATACCTTACCCGTATGATTATAAATCCAAAAATTCCCCCGGTTGTCAATCTGAACTTGTCCTTTTTTTATATTCAGTTCCGTATCCAAACTTACCTGATGAGTTTTCAAATTGAAGACATAACTGCCATCTTCCGTAAAAACAATCCAATCGTTTTGCAAGCGCATGGTACTATATACTTTACTACCTTCACCTAAACGAGTAACAATACGGCTATCCTCTCCTTCTCTCTTCAACGAAATTGTTCCTGTTCCCGAAAGAAAAAAAACATCTTTACCAAAAGACATCATCTTGGAAGCATCATGATTTTCTTCCACCAATACTGCCTTGTCCTCTACCACTTGAGCTATACCGTCATGGCTACCAATCCATATTCTTCCTTGTTCATCCTCAGATATATAAGTAACATTATTAGAAGGGAGATTATTATTTTCTTTCTTGAAAACTATAGATGTAAACCCACCATTCATATAAGTCACTTTACGACACCCGTTTCCATCCTGCCATAACCAGACATTACCTTCACGGTCAGTCATCTTATAGCTATACAGTTGTTTATATTCCCCACAACCGGTAAAATCAACAAAGCAATCTTTCTTCAGATCATAACAACTAAACAACTCGGCAGAAGTCGCAATCCACAAGAAACCATTTTTATCTTCTTCCAAATCGCGAATCCGATGGTCTATCAACGAAATTTTATTTCCACCCTCAGGACGAAAAGTCACAAACGAATTCCCGTCATAACGACTAAGCCCATTCAACGTTCCCATCCAGATAAAGCCTTTGCTATCCTGATATATATATCGAATTGAGTTATTGGCGACTCCATCTCCCGTAGTCATATGAGTAGAACGCACCTCGACTGATGCGGCAATACTCTGACTGAAAAGAATAAAGAATGCCCATAAAGTATAGATGTGTTTTTTCATATCATTCATCATAGTGTTGTTGTGCCTGCAAAGGTATAAAAAAAGAGTGTATCAAAATGAATCGATACACTCTTTTTTATCTTAGTCCATGTGGAAGACTTCAGGCAGCGGGATGGTTACCGGAGAATTATCCGGATTTACTTCCATGATATCCGCCATATAATCCCACCATTTCTGTACAATGGGATTGGCCCCCATATCTTGCGAAGACTCATCTCCTTTTGTCTTCTGACAGGCAAACAGAATATTAGTATCCTTATCCCAATAAATGGAGTAATCATATACTCCTCCATCAGATAACATTTTCTTCAATTCCGGCCAAATAGCCGCATGTCTTTTTTCGTACTCTTTCTCAAAGCCCGGCTTCAAGAACATCTTAAAAGCTTCACGTTTCATGGTATTTTCCTCCTTTTTTTAAGTTCTGTTTTTTTCTTATTTAGCTCCACCATCCATTACATGGAAAATAGGTTCTGAAGTCTTTTGTTCCGTACGGTAATACTGCACGGCGCTGTCATTCATTTTAGGATGTTGTTTGTTCAGCATATTAATCATCTCAGCACCCGCCCAAAGTACCGGACCATAACCGTGGGCAGCATATACATTGACCGGACGATAATAATAAAAAGCCGGATCAAAAGCCATACCTGTTCCTACACAAGTTCCGTCTACTTGACCTTCCGCATTGATTTGAGTCGTTACGGCATGCCATCCCAACTGTGCCACCGGTCCGTATGCCATAGCGTCAATCCATCCTTTATTGATAGCATGAGCAAAGCAATATACATAAATAGCCGTGGCTGAAGTTTCCAGATAAGAATCATTACGATCCAGCAACTGATGCCAGAAACCTTCACCACTTTGACATGCAGCAAGACCACGTACATGAGTACGGAACAGATCTAGAATTTTATCGCGCTGAGGATAATCCTCCGGCAACACATCCAATACCTCACACATAGTCAACAACGCCCAACCATTGGCACGTCCCCAATGGAAAGCAGGATGATCCTGCATACCTTCCACCCATCCATGACGGAAAAGTTTCTTCTCGGGAACCCACATACGGTCTGCAAATTGAAATATCTGACGTACAGCTTCGCTCAAATAGGCCTGTTGTTTATCACCTGCGATACACGAATACCAAGCTATCGGTGGAACACCCATAAACATATCGTCCAACCATAACGTATTATGTTGTGGACGGGTACGGGCAAATGTTCCATCAGCAAGACGATACTCCTTATTCACAATAAAATCCATATAATTATCAATCAACGGCTTAAGTTCCGGTGAATTTTTCTTCATCTGCACCTTGACCATAGCCGCGCACACCGCCCCGGCATCATCCAATGCATGAGGAGTCAAAATTTGTTTCATCTGCGGATCTACAGTTCCATACTTTTCCAATACTTTACGGAAGTGTGGAGCAACCTCGGCCAGAAACTGAAAACGATCTGTTACATATTTATAATAAGCCTGATCCCCTGTAGCCTCAGCAGCAGCCAACATAGCTGAATAAGTCACCCCCCATTCATAACTTGCCAGACGGAAAGCACCTCGTTCCAGCTGTGCATCAGCCGTCATATTGGCATAATCCGTAATAACCTTACCTGTATTCTTATCAACGACACGAGTCGGAGTATTCTTTTCCAAATAACGAAGGACACGATCCATATCGGCCTTTATCTCCTCTGTAGTGAGCATACCGTAAGGCACTTTGTATGCAGGTTGCAACAAGTGTAACGGCGTATTCGAATCATTCAGTACTTCTTTCTTCTTTTGCGCATTCGCACCCGTTCCTGCCAGCAGCAACAGAGCGCCCATCATACTTAATGTTTTCAGATTCATGGTATATAGTCTTTATTTATTTTTAAATTCATAACCTCTAAATATCCCCTCTTTCAAATCCGGTCCGAAATAAAAACCAGGCTGGGTAGGCTGGTTGTATGCCACATTTTGAGTAGCGATACTGATACGATACACCGGATCTTCCAAGAAAGTATGAAAACGGTATTCAGTCGGTATCCGCGACACATACAGACGAAGTGCCGAATTATCTTCCGTACGGAGCAGCACCTCCTCACGCCAATCACCTATTATATCTCCCTGCAAACAAGGATTGGACTTCGTACCATTATTTGAATCCGTTCCATCAAATATCATTAACGGACGACATACATCGTCTTCCCAATCATACTTGGTTATCCTGTTTTTATCCAGCAACTCACGAAGCAAATCTCCATCCCACCATACAGCCATATTGACTGAAAAGCTCTTGAGGTCAGAACGAATCACTTCACCTTTTATATTACGTACTCCTTTTGAATCGGATGACCACATCTCCACTCCCGGATTGCGCGGATCAACATCAGCAGCCATACACCGACCTACATCTATACTACTTTTCACCTGAAACAACACTTCACCCGTAGCCGCATTACGGAAAGTGGAACCATCTTTCTTATTTTCATGACAATCCCAAACCTGCAAACCTTTTAATCCGGGAGCAAATTGTGTTAGATGCATAGCGTCTCCATGCCCCATACGGGTAGAATACAATCCTTTTCCATCATGATCAATAGCACAAGAACCATAAATTATTTCATCACATCCGTCACCATCCACATCGCCTACGCGAAGATTATGGTTACCCTGCCCGGCATAGTCTCCACACCCCGGATTATTGCTGTCGAACACCCAATGTTGTTTCAAGTTCTTGCCATCCCAGTCGAATGCCGCCAGCACAGCGCGGGTATAATATCCACGACACATCACCACACTGGGATGTACTCCATCCAGATAAGCTACACAAGCAAGGAAACGGTCACTGCGGTTGGCACGGTTGTCTCCCCAGTCGGTCAATTTACCACGAGCCGGAACATAATCAATTGTTTTCATCGCTTCTCCTGTCAGTCCGTTGAATACAGTCAAGTATTCGTTACCAGTCAGGATACGTCCTTGGTTACGAGGTGTATTTCCATGGGAATTTCCGTCTGTGATACCCGGTTCACGGTAATCAGCCTTGGCATCACCTATTATCTTTCCTTTTCCATCCTTTGTTCCATCAGAAGTCTTCATGACTACTTCCGCCTTACCATCTCCATCCAAATCAAACACCATAAACTGAGTATAGTGTGCTCCGGCACGGACATTATGCCCTAAGTCAATGCGCCACAATTTTTCTCCTGTAAGACGATAGCAATCAAAATAAACATTTCCGGTATAACCGTCATGAGCATTGTCATGTGCATTGGAAGGATCCCACTTTAAAATAATCTCATATTCACCGTCGCCGTCCACATCACCTATAGATGCGTCATTAGGACTATAGGTGTATTTTTGTCCCGAAGGAGTCACACCTTCTGCCGGCCTGTCCAGAGGAATATCGATATAACCAGACGGAGCATTAGCCGGCAAAGTATAATTTCCATTCAACTTACCTGTTTCAACCCCATTTATCATCGGTTTTACAGTATATACCGCTTTTTCATTACCCGAGTAAGTATCTCGATAAAAAGTACCTGTAGAATTGGGGACTTCCGCTATTTTCTCTCCATTTCTATATACATTGAAAGAAGTATTGATCGGATCGGAAGACAGGTAACGCCACGACACCACTACCTCCGATGGATTTTCACGAATGGCCACAACGCCACGCCCCAACTGTTCTTTTTGCAGTTTAGAATAATTGTAGGCCGGTTGGGCAACCGTTACAGTTGCCACACACAGAGCAGCTAAAGCACTCCATAGTTTTTTTTGTGTTTTCATTGTTTATCTTGTTTCTCCTTGTAAATTATATTTTCCTCCACCACATTCTCCGCATTTACCACATTCTTCACAAACTTTGTAACTTCACCCACAGTCACATTCCTTATTTCCACATTCTTAATAGGAAGACGGGCATCGCCTTTCAAATCATAAACAGCCTCGGTACGGTCGCAAGTCACACTATCCATATAAAGTCCGTTGATGAATGTAATGCTATCCTGATAGGTAGGTACCAAATCACGCCACTGGTAAAGCACATCCGTATCCACTTCGAGTACACGTTGCATCTTTCCCGCTTTCACATTTTTCATCCAGATATTTTCAATAAATCCGCCACGGCGATGATTGGTTTTAGCAAAGAAAAGACGGAATACAGAATCGGGAGCCGTACAATTGTGCATGTACACATTCCGTACACCACCAGACATTTCACTACCGATTCCCAGTAAAGTATGTCCTTTCAAAATATCACAATGGCGTATCACAATATTCTCACAAGGAGTATTCAGACGCCATGCATCCTGATTACGCCCTGCCTTTATAACCACAGCATCATCCCCTTGATCGAACACACAGTTCTCTATCAAGAAGTTGCAGCTCATTTCCAAATCAATTCCATCATTGTTATGACCATGAGCCTTTACATCCAGATTACGTACGATACCACCATCACACATATAAAGATGTATAGTCCAAAAAGGACTCTGGCGAATCTTGAATTCATCCAGCAGCACATTTTTACACCGGTTGAAATGTATCAAATGAGGACGAAGATGATTTTCTCCTTTTGCCATCTGACGCTGTTCTACAGGTACATCGGTAGAAGCCATCGTATATAACTCTTTCAAAGCATCCATGTGAGGTTTAGGACGCTTGAACCAGATTTTCCAAGTATCCATAATAGGAGCCAATGTTCCTTTTCCGGTAATAGCAATATTCTCACAATCCATAGCATACAGCAACGGAGAATAGTTGTAACATTCCATACCCTCCCATGAAGTCATCACAGCAGGCAGATAATCAGAAGGATTATCTGTAAAGCGTAATATGGCATTTTCTTCCAAATGAAGATTTACATTACTTTGAAAATGAATAGGTCCTGTCAACCATTCCCCTTCAGGAATAACCACACGGCCTCCTCCGGCCTTATTACAAGCTGCTATGGCTTTGGCGATGGCCTCCGTATTCACTGTTTCCCCACCTTTCACCGCACCATAATCCACAATGGAAAAATCTTGTTCGGGAAAAACACATTCTTTGATAGGTTCCATAGCAAAAGGAGCATCAACTATTACCATTTTATACTTTGGAGCCGGTGCTGTACATGATACGGCAAAAGCTACGGCCGCAATACCAGCCAAAGATTTAAAAAAAGTCTTCTTCATTTTATCTGTTGTTTTTCATTGTAATTTCTGTATGCACAAATATCCTGAATATCTTCGTTCACCCTATTTTATCCGAGGTGTATAAAGGTATATCTGATCCAATACCACACCTTCATCCAATGCAGTAAAAATTAAACGATGAGAGGTTTTCCGTGTAACAGGAAGAATCATCCGGCGAACAGCCTGATTACACAAAACATTTTCCTTCCATTCCTCACTGCGTCCTTTGGTTTCATACGAAACGGACTCCGTGGCACTTCCATCCAAAGAAATGGTAAAACGTAACCGTTCTCCTTCCACCGGATGATTAGGCAATAATCGTACCTCCACCTCTACAGAATCCGTTTTCCACGCAGCAAACTCAAAAGTAAGTTCTTTATTTTTTGCCACCGCTACCGCCTTTCCTTCATAACCTAGCCCCTCGCATACTACCGGTGAACTATTAACGCAATCAGCACCATTCCATGTATAGACAGCCTGACGTTTTTCAGGTAAAACGGATAAAACTGTTTTTCTTTCCACCCGGTCAAAAACCGGAAGTTTGCGTGGTTGGAAATCCATCATACGATTCCATTTGGGCGTGTTATATCGTTTTGTCAAGGAAACAATACTATCATACGCCCTGTCGCTATCCGCCCAATCAACCTTTCCACGACGTGCCAACTGCGCGGTCAACAGTTTGCTATTCATTTGAGCCGCTGCCTGAACAGGATACTTCGCCAACTGGAAATAGGTTTCTTTTTTTTGTGCAGAAAGCGTATGCCATTCCTGCTCCACTTTATCTGATAATTGTTTGTATGCAGTCAGACGTTCTTTTATTTCTTGTTCACTCCAAGGCAAATCACTGATAATTTTAAACTTAGGATCTTTTTCTTCCGTACGAGTATTCCCCATAAATTCCGGTTTACGGATATAAGCCAAACGATAAGCTTCCTGCATGACAGGTTGTAATTGTGCAGCCACTTCCAGTCCAAACTCACGCTCTAGAAACTGACGTTGATGAGCTACAACCCCTTGCTGCTTCACCGCTTCCAAGTTCCATGCCATATCAAGGAAAAGTTCTATCTGATATTCAGACGGTTTAATATCCCCTACATTCAATATCCACATTTTCTGTATCCCTCGCTCATATGCCAAAGTCATTTGTTGATATATCAGCGAAGGATGAGCAGTTCCTAACCAAAGATAATCATGCGGACGTCCCCAATAAGATATATGATAATATACCCCGTTTCCTCCCTTACGGGCACGTTCTTCTGCTGTAGGGAAATGACGGATATAACCATAATTGTCATCGCACCACATCAGCGTCACTTCATCGGGTACTTGCAGCCCAGCATGGTACACATCCAAAACTTCCTTATAAGGAATAAAGACTTGAGGCACTTGAGTCACATCCTTATTGACATATTTAGTCAACAAATCGCGCTGATCCTTTAGCACTTTAGTCAGAACGGCTTTTTGTTCTTCTATAGTCTTAGCACCATTCATCGCACCGTCGTGTACTCCACGCATGCCTAAAGTATACAGATTATCCAACTCTGCAACCTCCTTTACGCGTTGTTCCCAAAAGGACAAAACATGAGCACTGTTATGAACATAGTCATACTCTCCCACTCCATCCCGTTTCCACTCACCATTGGTATTCCGCATCATCGGTTCACAATGAGAAGTTCCAATGAAAATACCAAACTTATCAGCCACTTCTTTGTTGCCCGGTGTAAAATAAAAAGGTACAGAACAGCCATGCATAGCCGGCCAGAAGGTATTAGCACGCAGACGAAGCATCAATTCAAAGATACGTTCATGCGTTTTCGGGCCTATTTGTCCTTTCACATTGCTCGGCTCGTATGTCTGCCAGCTCCAAGGAGTCAGCCCCCAGTCCTCATCGTTGATAAAAATCCCCCGATATTCTACGGAAGGAGACTGCATATTCCGATAAGAAACCGGTAGTTGAAAAATCTCTTTCTTTGCAGGGGTCGCATCTGCCCACCACTCCCATGGAGAAACGCCTATCAACCGTGAAAGTTCCATGACGCCGTATGCAGTACCACGCTTGTCACTGCCAGCTATAACTAATTTACCAGTGGAAGAAACGGTCAACAGAAAAGCTTCTTTTTTATTTTTTATAGGAGATAAATCAACACCTGCCTTAGCGATCAAATCACTTTGTCCGATGGTTCCGACTATAATCCTTCCTTTTTTACTTTCTGGAGTAACGATTATGCGGGTAGAAAAAACAGACTCTACATCACGATTGAGCAAATTCAAAGCTGTATGTACAACTTCTTCCTCTGAATTACCACAAGCAATAGTCACCGGTTCACCTGATTTCAAGACAAAAGGGTTCTGTCCATATACTGACAAAACTGCTAAAAAGAAAGCTAGAAAAGAAATGAGTTTTTTGTATTTCATAGTTTTTATTTTCAATATTGCAAAAATAAGACGAAATGGAATTAGATTCCATAGAATAAGATACAATAATATGGAAATTCGTCCATAAAGCCTGTATTATTTATCGTATTTATGGTGTTTTTTATGTTGCAGAATACAAAAAGCCTCAATAAACAATTACCACATTTACAACAATAAACCAATGTGCCAATATACCAATAGCTATGCGAAACATTACACAGCCTATTGATACATCAGCACATAAACAATAGTACGCCACTTTATCAAATCAATTTAAGGCATGGGCGACAATCCCTCCCACATTACATTCCATTTTCCATTTTTCGGGAAACCAGGATTTTCTATTTCACAACCATCCCAACCAGCGCACATTAATGCAATGGCAGTTAATAAACCACCATTACCAGGTAAATAAACACGTAAACGGGGATCTTGATAATTATGTCCATTCGGCAAATATGTATTGGTACGTTTATTCATAAGCAATGCCTCCACCGCTTTTTCCGGCTCACCCAATCGAGTAGCATTCATTGCTGTCATAGGATAATCCCAGCCCCAAGTCTTTCCCCAATTCCAATTATCCCATATCCATTGAAGTGTATTCTTCATGTAATCTTCACGGATTAATTTATTCATAGGCAAGATACCTACGGCACCCAACACTGCCATGTGGTCACTGGTAAAACGAATATCCTTATAAGTGTCTATTGCATTTTCCGCAGCCAGATACAACCCATCCTCATTATAAGCCAGCGGAGAAAGTTTGTCTATTAACTCATCCCATTCCAAGTTACGTTTTTCACCTGCACGCTCACGCCATATCTGCGCTATCTGCATGGCAAAATACCAATAAGAAAGTTCAAAAGGAGGATTTATAGTAGTACTCGCATTCAATGTTTCTTGAGCTGGAATCGCTCCCTTTAAAATAAACCGCACTCCCAATTCATCATATGTGGCAAAAGCATACATAAACTTAGCTGTTTCTTGAACCAGATAGTTATATTTCTCTATCACTTTCTTATCAGGGTTAGAGCGATAAAGAAGTTCTGCCAGATAAATAAAATGCGGTTGTTGCCAAATCAAAAAACTGCCTACACTGGAAGGTGCCTCCACACCACTAGGATCAGTCATTTTCATCCATCGGATTCCATCAAAGCCTTGCCGACGAGCCACTTCCCTTGCTATAGGCTCTACCGTTTTATACCATTCTAAAGTATGGCTGAGTAATTCAGAATGTCCCCAAAGCGGTTGCCATGCCTGATGCCACCAAATCATTTCAAGATGATATTTCCCAAACCACGAATTGTAAGTTAGCCCTGTTTCCTGCGGAGGAGTACTGCCCGCGCATTGAATAGCAAGCAAATATTGACTAAGCACTACCCGACGTTCCAATTCTTTAGCACGCGGATCCGTGCAATGAGAGAAATCTACCGCAGCACCTTCTTCCCAAAAGTTCACCCAATGATTCTTAGCCAAACTTTCAACTTCAAAAAAATCAGGGAGTACAGTAAGCTGATCTGGCTCATTAGCGGTAAAAGCACATGAAAACGAAAAAGTATCTTCTTGTGGAAGCAGTACAAAATAATTTTTCTCTTTTTCTTTCAATAATGCCTTGCCTTCCCATTTTAATTCTACATAATATACCGTGGAATCCAACGTACGCTTTAACACAGCACTTTGTGTGTCCTGTTTAAGAACCTCGGTAGAGTGTTTATCATTGGCATCCCAATCACATGCATTATCAGTATGAATACCTGTAGGATAAGGAAAATGAAATTTTATCCCTGTATGCAAGTGACTGTCTATATGGGCTGAAATCATATCTTGTGCCGGATGGCAAACCGTCCGTACATTAAATTCATTCCCTTTCCAAGTAAACCGACTGAGTATCTCACCTTCCCATAAATTCAAAGTCTGACTGATTCCGGTAATATCGGAAATAGCAGCCTCATCCCCCCATTCAAATCCGATCACTCCTAAATGTAACCGATGTGGGTTGGCACGAAACCAATCAGATGCATTCTTTTGTCTTTTATCTTCTTGAGATTGAACTGCATACAATTCCTTATGTCCTCGTCCAAAATCATATTCACTCAATGTTTCTTCGTGTCTATAACCGTCCATATTAGCAAAACTATGCCATCCCCATTGACTTTGCGTACCTAGAGGGACACCTTTTTTATAAGCGTCAGGAAAAGTTTGCAATCCTGTAATATCTACTGTAAATGCAAATTCGCCATTCCCTACTGAAAGCGAAGCCAACGAATCGAAAGCTGAAAATTGAGGATTATTCCGATTCACTAACGCCTTACGGTCTATTGAAATCTGCTGTACGGGATGAGTACAGGCACCGAACATCACTAATAAAGAGCAAAATAACAATATTCTCATTACCTAAATTTTTATACACTGTAAATAGATATTCATTTTTACGACTTCCTTATATCCTATGGCATAGGATGTAATCCCTCCCAACGCACATTCCATTTACCATCTTTGGGAAATCCCGGATTACTGACCGAGCAACCGTCCCACCCGGCACACATCATAGAAACAGCTAATAACAGCCCTCCATTACCAGGCAAATAAGAACGAAGACGAGTCGAACGATAATTATTACCACTAGGTAAAAGCAAGTCCTCCCGGTTGTCCATAGTTATGGCACGCAAAGCAATCTCAGGCTGCAACAGGCGAGTAGCATTCATTGCCAATGTGGGATAATTCCAACTCCAAGATCCTCCGGACCAATTCCAATTTTGAGCCGCACGCACCAAAGTCTTTTGCATTTTTTCTTGATCAATGAGCCGCGACTCAGGCAACATGCCGTATGCCAGCAAGTTTTCAGAAGAAGTTCCTGTAACATAAAAAGGGTCATGCTTACGTTTGCTTTTCTCACCTTCCGATGGAGAAACAGAACCGTCTGCTTCTTTAGGACGCTGCCCGTTGATGTACCCCCCGACCGGCATTTCCGGTAATTTCTCAGCAGGAATGCCATTCACGAAATCAGGTATTCCTCTACCCTTTTCCGCCGGTAAGTAAATGCCATCAGGACTAGTAGCAAGAGGAGCCAATTTAGCAAGAATCTCATCCCACTCCGCATGACGTTGCAGCCCAAGTCTCTCCCGCCATTTCTGAGCTATGGACAAGCCAAAATGCCAATAAGCCATTTCAAAAGCAGGATTAAGGGTCGTCTCTTCATTATAGGATTCATTAGCCGCACAAGCTCCCTGAATAATGTAACGATCATTATCAGAATCATAATTAACAAACGAAGCCATAAAAGCAGCCGTCTGCTCTACCATATCAGCATACTCACGAAGAAATTCTTGAGAAGGACGTGCACGATAGATAAGTTCTGACATATAAATGACATGGGGTTGTTGCCAGATAATAAAAGAGCCAACATCCGATGGTGCCTCTTTAGAAGATGGATCAGTCATTTTCATCCAACGTATGCCATTAAATCCCTGTCTGGCTGCAATATCACGTGCCATCGGCACGGCAGTCTTATACCATTTCAATTGTTTCTCCAAAAGATCTGCTTTATTCCAAAGCGCATAATGAAAACTGTGCCACATTACCATTTCTAAATGAAATTTACCATACCATGTATTATAAGTCAGGCCGGTTTCAGCAGGAGGGTAATTTTGCGCTTCCTGCGAACGGAGCAAATATTGAGACAGCACAACCCGACGCTCCAAAAGCGAAGCACGGGGATCCGTACAGAAAGAAAAATCAATAACACCGGATGTCTGCCAATAATCCCTCCAACAACGGTTGGCCGAAAGCAGATTAGCCTTGTAATCAGGCTGAGGCACTACAGGTTGATGCTTATAGAACCCGACATTGAAAGTCCACTGCTTATCGGAAGGTGTCAATTTTAACCTGTTCTTCCCTGTTTGAGAAAGAACAGCTTTACCACTCCAACTGATTTCCACATAATAGACAGTAGAATCTACAGTACGACGAATAAGAGCCCGTTGAGGTTCGGAAAGAATAATGTCGGTAGAGTGGCAGTCATCGGCTGTCCAGCAAGTAGCATCGTCAGCTGCCTCACCTGTAGGATAAGGGAAACGGATGCCAACTGCCAGCTTTGCCGATGAAGACACAGAAGCAGAGACAATGTCACTATCGCCATTACAAGAAGTAGTTACCGTAACCGGAAGTTTTCTCCATAGGAAATGGGAATGAAGTTCTCCTTTCCACATGTCGAGAGTCTGGTCTATTTTAGTAATATCGCTCACCAACAAGCTGTCAAATCCTATATTTCCCAAATGCAGGCGGTGCGGATTGGCACGAAACCACTCTGCCGCTTTGGCATTACGTTCAGGACCTTCCGGAAATTGTACGGCATAAATCCCATGAGGATGACCGGGAAGCGGATGATCCTGTAGAGTTTCAACTATCTTATAGTCCTCCTTGTTAGGAAAACTGTGCCATCCCCATTCGCTATAGGTACCTAAAGACAAGCCTTCTTTATAATATTCGGGAAAAGTCTGCAATCCCGTAGCATCGGCAGTAAAAGCGAACCGCCCATTTCCGACTGTCAAAGAATGAAGAGAATCAATTTTTGTAACATGAGGGTTATTACGCATCACCAATGTACGACGGTCAATAGCAGTATCGGCACAAGCTGTAACCAGCAGCATTGCTGCCAATACAACAATAAAAAATGTTTTATTTCTCATCATACACACTATTTAGTAAGGTACTGAATAAATGTAGACATACCATTCATATATTCCTTGATGGAAATGACTTCAGAAGGAAGAGGAGCATTAGAGAAGCCCGGATTCTCTTTCGAAACACCAGGCAAACGACCGGGTAAATAATCTTTTTTCTTCAAAATAGTAAGCAGACTATCTACTTTTTGTGTATCCGCTTGCTGCATTTTACCACGCATTAAATGACTTAGTAAAGTTCCAGAAATATCCGTTTGACCTATAAACGGAGAATCTTTTGTCACTTCCTCTTTGGAGAGAGAGAGCAAATGCTGATACTCATCTTTCAAAGATTGCAAATCAATAGCCCGCGTAGAGCTATAATGAGTTATGAGTCCATGATAATCATAATCCACCCAATAATGATCTGGATCATTATGAAGGTAAAGAGGTCTGTTAGTGCCTACTTCTACAAAAGTAGGACACAATATCTGTCCCGGTTTAACAGACTTACCCAATTGTTTCATTTGCGCATCGCTATATCGGATAGATTCTAGAAATTCAAAAGCATCCGGAATACGGGCTAAATATTTAGTATCCCCAGTCCAACGATAAAAGCGCATCAAGTTGCGGCACATCTCAGCAGTAGCTGTAGCGGCATAGCCTGTCGGTTCAAAATCACGGGCATGACCTGGAGAGTAATTCAAATCTAACTTATGCTGCATAGCCCAACCTGCCTGAGGCTTTCCTCCCTGCAATGCCAAAACACAAGTCATAGCCCGCTGAAGAGGTTCCAATGCCCGAGTTTCACCTAATAAAGTGTAACAAGCCAATAAAAAATTAATATTGTTAGTATGAACTCCATCATTAATGGTAATAAACGAAGTATAATCTTCTTTGTCACCTTTCACATATTCATAATGGAGAGGATAGCGTTGCGGCCACCCACCGATAGGATATTGACTCTCCAAGACGAAATCGAGGCACCTTTCTACCGGATATTTATACTTCGGATCCAGAGTCAGTAAATACATACGCAAAAGGAACATTCCACTATCGTAGGTAGCCGCATCATCATAAGTACAATTTCCATAATAATGAGCATGTTCCTGAGCACAATGAATATATCCTTTCTGTACTTTGGAATACCATTGCTTAAGCGAAGTTTCTCCGGAAAAGTCCAACATATAAGGCCATCCCCCACTTGAATGCTGTCCCCAGATAAGAGCATCTGCCGCTGCTTGTGCCGCTTTCAGGTAATAAGATTCTCCAGTCAATTGATAAGCATTCAAAAATACATTTCCCATAGCAGGTGTACCAGCTTCTATCCATATCATACTTGGTTTAGCTTCCAGTTCCCCCCAACAACGGGAGAAATCAGGACTGTAATTCCATAAATAACCACCACGATTGCTGACCTTCTCTACCATGAAACGTGTAGCTTTCATCATAGCCGTTTTTATATCAGAAGCCGGAATATTTTTCTGTGCCCCAGCAGGCAACAAGGTAATGAAAAGCATTACCGCCATACATATTATTTTCATACTATATTTTTTATAAAACAGGAAGAGAAAAGAAACATAAATCATCACTATTCTTCCCCCTTCCTATATAGAAATGTTTATAATTTATTGATTAATAAGCAGGATGTTGTTGACCGGTTAACCCAGGATTAACATCAATAATGGCTGTGGTGCTCAAAGTATAAAGTTCAGCCTGATTCTTGATAAACCCACGATATAACTCGGTAATCCAGGCGGGCAACGTGTTATTGTTTTCTTTATAACCCAATATCTTGGATTGTCCGGCTATACCGGAATTAGTTTCTCCTGCAATATTGGGAGTAATAAACATATTTACCCAATTCCAAGTGCCTCCATACCGGGCAACCAGTTCACTCATTTCCGTTTCTGTGGGCTGATGATCGAAATCTATATAAGTAAGACCTACCAAAGGATCCTTCCAAGATGTAGAAGTTGCTTCTTTATATGCCCGATAAGTCTTCACCTCATTATAAGGAACCTCACGCATAGCCAGTTTCTCGGTATTTGCTTTTGTTTCAGCCAAAGTTTCAGCCAACAAGTTCCACCGGATAAGATCAGTACGCCGCCATCCTTCTGTAGCTAATTCAAAGGCACGTTCCTTCACAATCGCTTTAAAAAAGGTATCATAAGTAGAGGGTGTGGTACCTATACGGGAGGCATCTCCTGCAAAAGCACGCAGACGAACTTGTTCATAAGCCGCCTTAGCTGCTTCCGTGGGCCCATTATTCAAGTAATTTTCAGCTTCTGCGTACATTAACAATACATCCGAATAACGAAGTATAGGCCAATTGACATCCGTTTTCAAAGTGGCCGTACGGGGACCGGCTTTCCAATTGCAGCGCCATTTTCCCAAATTCAAAGCGCCATAAGGCACAGCAATA
>OGXZ01000767.1_pt1 | contig 19027 bp, 17 predicted proteins | sample 1576431 | NCBI WGS metagenome assembly OGXZ01 (sample SAMEA3541590, study PRJEB24748) | human gut metagenome | biome: human gut; feature: human-associated habitat; material: faeces | place: China | collected 2012
AATTGAAAATAATGGTCAAAACATTTGGATATTAACATAGAAAGCGATTTGGGTTAATTCAGGTGGTGACAACTCTTCTATCTCAATCGACATAAAGCAGTTTTGCCCTTAAGACAGCAGGTCCGGCATTGTTGGCATCCTTAAACCCAAAACGGTCATTAGGCCGTTTCAATGTAAATATTTTATCCCCTACTCCTACTTGATGAGATTTGAAAGAATCCATTCACAATGCTCCCTTTCGGTAGCGTCGCTGGTCCAATGCTCATTGACGGGAGTGATGAGCGAAGACTTGGGACAACGGAGCACATTCCATACGGCATAGCTGGTGGTCGGCGGACAGGTGTTGTCGTTATACCCCCATGTCATACGTACAGGACAGGAGATGTGGCGTGCGAAATTCACCACATCATAATACTGCAGGGTCTTCTCCGTTTGCTCGTTGAGCACCCCCATGCGCTGCATGTGAGGGTAGCCGCCCGTGCGTCCCTTATCGCGGTATGCCGCCATGTCAGCAAGAGCCGGATGGTTTGCGCAGCAGAGCGTCACACGGCTATCGAGCGCCGCCGCCACAAGACTCAGCGCACCGCCCTGGCTGCCACCCTGCACGGCAACGTTCTTTCCGTCCCACTCTGGCAGGGTGGTAAGGAAATCTATGGCACGCACCAGTCCGAGGTAGACGTGCTTCATATAATAATCATCGCGAGAATACAATCCCTGACACAGATAGCCGTTGGCACCGGTGTTGAGGGCGTTGCTTATCTCCTTGAACTGCCGGTCGCTCATCCTCGGGTCGAGCCCGTGAATCTCCATCTCGAAGCGGATGCAGCCGCTGTCGGCATAATAGCGGTGGCGCAGCGGTTCCTTGATGGTCTTCACGCCTGCTCCCGGAGGACAGAGCACCACAGGGCACGAGCCTTTTATGTGGCCATTGGGGATGAACAGATAGCCGTAGATGCACTGTCCCTGCTTGTTCACGTCGAGGCGCACGAGATAGGCATCGGCCTTGTCGGTGTCGTATTCATGAGCAGGATCAATGGTGTAGCTGAGCGGCACGCTCTTCAGCTCGTAAAGCTCTTTCTGCCAGAAGGTCATGAAGTCGGATGGTTCTTTGGTGTAGGGCTGTATTTTATCCACCGAGAAGCCGACCTTGACATGATGAGTGGTAGTCGCACCGCCGATTTTGGCAGTAAGACGGAGGTCGAGGAAGCCGGGGTCGCGGCGTGTGCCCATATCTACCACTGCCCTGCCGTGTTTCAGCACAGCCTTGCCGGTATGACCGCCGTCGAGCATGTCGCGGCATACGGTATATGTCACCTCGCCGTCCTGCGCCACTCCGTATTTATACAGCTGCACCTCCACCAGCGCCTTCTCGCCGGTCTTATAGAGCCAGTCGGTATGGTCTGGCACGGTGACCCACAGGAAATCACTACGGTAAGGATAGTTTTCAGCACACATATTGCAGACTGCCATCATCACGAATAGAACCAGAAGGAATAACTTTCTTGATTTATTTTTCATTTTTAATTTATTTGTTCTTTTGTAGTTCTGTTTGTTTTCGCATGCAAATTTACAAAAAAAGGCATATATGCAAAAACGAATGCAAATTATCCTCTACAATATTGCCATTTATCTCGGTTAACCGGATATGGCCCGACCTTCAGCATGATGTCTACAAGGAGGAAGAGGTGTTCTGCTATGCGCTGCGCAATCAGATCGGCGTGCTTGCCGACGGAACGGTGGTGCCATGCTGTCTGGACCACAACGGCGACATGCCGCTCGGCAATCTCTACGACAACAGCCTCAACGAGATTCTCGTCTCTCCACGCGCCACCGCCCTCTACCACGGTTTCACCAGCCACACCGCTGTGGAACCCCTATGCCAGCGCTGCGGATATTCCGCCGTTTCCAAACGGTTCAGAAAACAGGAATAGAAACGGAAGACAAGAGGTGGTCTCTTTTCAGTTTCGTTTCGGCAACCATGACGAAGGTACTTCTTTGAAGTTCTTGATATTGGGATTGGCAATGTCTATCAGTTTCAGATACCATTGGTCGCTTCCTCTGCGTTCGCCATCCATATAATATACTTTGTCGGGCTGGTCTCGCAATATCACATATAAATCCAAGAACTGGAATATTCTATCGTTGGCAATACAGCTCCAGTCAAACATCGGGATGCCGGTCAAATCTCTATTTTTATAGAAATAATAGTTGTTGCCCACTCGCAACATATCCATAAATCCTACCCGCTCGACAACAGGGCGTTCATCAAACTCCTGCATGGTGTAAAGGTTCACCCAAGTTGGTTTCTCTTCTCCGATAAATACCACCTCCGCAATGTTGTCGTCTGAAAGCTTCACACTCTTCAGATTGTCCAATATTATCTGATGTTTGTTGTTGCTGATGGCGTATCCACCATTAGTATAATGTTCGCAGACGTATGCGTCCTTGCTATTGAAGTCATTGCCTCTGTTCTTGTTGACAGCATAATAGGCATAGGTCACCAGACACATTTCTCCATCAATCTCCTTTCGGATGCTATTGCTCGGCTGCCTACGCTTTTCGCCTGTGATGTATCCCCGTTCCAAAGCCTTCACTTCTTGCATCGCACCTTGCGCATTATACAGATACTGCTCCTTGGCATCTACCGCCAATGGCGACCATGGGTCTTTCCTTCCTACGTATACCATTCGCTCATTCACTTCATGCAGCAGATAATATTTCGTGATGCCGCCTTCCGTCTTGCTGACCAACCGCCAATTTAATCGCACATCTTCGTAGGTCTTGTACATCCCCTGCATCTTGTCACCGATACGGATGTACTGTCCGGCTCCCATATATCCAGAACCCATCCTTCGCAAATGTGCCGTTTTGCGGAACATCTTCTGCAACTCTGCCAACTGTAAGTTTACTTTGGGCTGGTCATGGCGTGCGATGACTACCATGTCGGTATTCTGGTCTTGTGTGGTTGCCGCATTATCCATGATGTCAATGTTTCTCAGCGACAGGTCTCTTGCTGCGTCAATCTCGCCCTTACCAGTCTCCATACCTCGGAACATAGCTTCCCAGTTCCATTCGGCTGTGGGCAAACCAAACAGGCGATATAGTCCTACGTTATCCAGAATAGTGCAGCACTCCTTATCCTTTGCCACTCGCAATCCACGACCTACCATCTGTAGATATTTGGCTAATGACAGTGTGGGACGGGCCAACTGTACGAACTCGACATCCGGACAGTCGAAGCCTTCGCCGAACAAATCCACATTGACTAATATCTGGATCTGTCCGTCCTTGAACTTCTCAATATTGGTGCGGCGTTCATTGAGAGGTGTGTTTGCGCTTATCGCCACCGTCTCAATTCCATGTTCCATGTAGTATTCGGCAATATGTTCGGCGTGTTCTATATTGATGGCGTACACTATACCTTTCTTCTTGGGCACGAACTCCATCACCGTTCTATACAGTCTTTGGATTGACGGTTTGCAATCCAACACATCCTGCATCTCCGCTATGCTATAGTCACCGTCAGTAGCACGCTTCTCCAGTCCGTCGATTTTCTTCTGGTCTTCACTGTTGGGATTAAGCGATACGTAATCAAAGTCTGACAGATGGCCATTCTTGATGAATTGGGCGATAGTATAGGAACAGAGCAACTCATCAAATAAATCAGTAAATCCATTTCTGTTTAATCGGCAAGGGGTTGCCGTCACTCCGAGTTTCTTTGCCTTGGGGCAGGCGTTGATGACTTCTGCATAGGTTTTAGCCAACGTATGGTGTGCTTCGTCGATCACTATCAATGATGGAGATGTTTCTATTTCTTGATAGTGACGGGTCAGCCATTGTATAGACAAGACCCTTATCTTACTGTCTTTCTTGGCTTCAGAATATGGTTCTATTCCGAATGACACCAAAGTTTCCTCAATCTGTGATACCAACTCTCTACGATGGGTGACAATCCATACACATGGATTCTTCACTCTTCGTTCCTCGTTCTTCACTACACTGACAAGCACATGCGTTTTTCCAGTGCCTGTAGGCATCTGAACCATGACGGATTGACGAGTCTTGAATGCCTCTCCAATCCGTTGCACCATGTCGAGTTGATAATCGTAAAGTTGTATTTGATTCATGTTGACAGTAAGTATATGCTATCAATTATTGATTATAGCCATAATATAGATCTTTTTTGTGCATCTTCACAATTCCTATATTTGAATCAAGCGCGTCAAGTATTTTTGTCAAATAAGCTTTCTGAGACCTATCAACATTAAGCTTTCTGAGACCTATCAACATTACAACCAATAAAAACTCTTTTTATTCTGACCGACAGCTGTAGTCTCTTCTTGCCTTTATCTATTTCAGGGCTTAATAAAAATGAGCGATTAACAGGTAGCCGGGCATTCCGCACGGCACATCTATTAATCGCTCTTCAACCTTATATATTATCGTACGATTGCTTCCTTGATGCAGTCCACGATGTATCGTACGTCATCATCTGATACATACGGACCTGCAGGCAGACAGAAACCGACTTTGAAGAGATCCTCCTCTACGCCGTTAGTGTATACTGGAGCACCCTCGTATACAGGCTGCTTGTGCATCGGTTTCCATACCGGACGACATTCCACCTTCTTGGCAAGCATGAATACACGCAGTGCCTCTACGTTTTCATTCGGCTGACAGTCGGTAGTAGCAGAGTCTACGGCATGTATAACACCTGCTGCACCACCTACTGCAGTCTTGATGACTTCCTTGTAGGCATTCTCCTGACCCTGAATCTTCACGTCAGCATCGAGTGTCGCAGCACAAAGCCAGAAGTTTGCATCATAGCGTGGGTCGGCAGGTTGCTTGTGGATATGTACTCCAGGAACGTCCTTCAACAACTCCTCATACAACTTCTGCACATGCTTATGATGAGCGATATGGTCCTCCAATACAGTCATCTGACCGCGACCTATACCAGCACATACATTACTCATACGATAATTGTAACCAATAGCCGTATGCTGATAGTAAGGATAAGCATCACGAGCCTGAGTAGCATACCACATGATTTCGTTGGCAAGCCGGGAAGCCTCTGAAGCCTCCTCCAAACCTCCCCCTGAAGGGAGAGGCTTTCCATCCTGCAAGTCCTTCCCTTCAGGGGAGGATTTAGGAGAGGCTCCATTACAAATCAAAGCGCCACCACCCGAAGTGGTAATCATCTTGTTGCCGTTGAACGACAGTACACCATACTTGCCGAATGTACCGAGCACCTGACCATCAAAGCGTGAGCCCATTCCCTCAGCAGCATCTTCCACAACTGGAATTCCATACTTGTTGGCAATTGCCATAATCTCATCAATACGGTAAGGCATACCATACAGAGCTACAGGCACTATAGCCTTAGGATATTTTCCTGTCTTCTCCTTACGGTCAACGATAGCCTTCTCCAGCAGAACAGGATCCATGTTCCATGTTTCACCCTCAGAACCTACGAACACTGGCTTAGCACCAAGATATGTAATAGGATGACTCGAAGCACAGAATGTAAAGCTCTGCACCAATACCTCATCACCAGCCTTCACACCACAACCAATCAAAGCCAAGTGAACGGCAGCAGTACCAGCAGACAGACAAACCACTCTGTGAGCCCCCTCTAAATCTCCCCCTGAAGGGAGAGACTTCCCGTCACCATTACTGTCAGTCAGCAAGTCCTTCCCTTCAGGGGAGGATTTAGGAGAGGCAAGAATTTCTTTTATGACATTATCAATATCGCCTAATACTTGTTCGTTTGTGAAACGCAATTCTGTATATCCGAGTTCCTTTAGTCGGGCAGTACGTTCCGCATCACTCTTCATCTGTTCTGGAACACGATGATATCCACCATCCAATTCAACAGTAAGTTTCTTCTCATTGCAATAGAAGTCAACGATAAAGTCCTCGATTATATGCTGTCTACGGAATTTCAGTCCAGCACCCTTTGCCTTCAAAGCATTCCACAGCACACTCTCAGCCTCAGTAGGATTCTTACGATTCTCCTCCGCAAACTCCTTCAACATCCCATACCACATCGGATCCGCCGTATGCACCCCCAAGTCCTTCCCTTCAGGGGAGGATTTAGGAGAGGCTTTTGAGGCCACAAACCTTGTCAATTCATCTTCAAAAGCATTCACATTCGGTCCCATCGGCACCACCCAGTTGGTGTCGAAAGCCTCCTTCACATATTTCTGTTCCAAACCAGCCTCACTCATGTGGGCAAGGCACAAGTAAATTGTCTTTCTTTCTTCCATGATTTTATTTTTTTATTTTATCGCTTGTCGTTTTGGTGATAGACGCGAGAAGTTTCAGAATTTCCTCGCTGTCTTTATATATAGAATCAAATTCTTCCTTTGTCAAATATCTAGATTTATTGAGCAGTCGCAACCAATATCGAGACTCGTTACACTCCTTCAGAGCGATATACATTTTAGCTCTGAAATCGTCTTTACTTATTCCATATTCAGCACAAGTCAGCAGGATAATCCACTTTGTTCCATATGTCTGGATATTTCCAGAAAGGCATAAGCACCATCTGTCTTTCCCTACCGCCATTTCTGCAAATCACGGTAGAGCAAAGCACCAAGAAGTAATAATCAGCAAGCAAGGCTCCTAGTACGAACCTCTTTATCCTGTTCCCTTTTATCATCAGCATCCCCATCACAATTATGACAGAAAGTGTGATAAAGGAGAGAAGCACATACTCCACAGGAATCCTAGGATTCACCCATTCGTATATCGTATCCATAAATAAAAGTAGCAGGTAGTGGTTTCGCTCCACAGGCAATAGCCTATTCAATTATACCTGCTTTGACCATTGTTAGTTGCTGATTGCGGCTACTAATAGCTCATACTTCCTCTCCCGCAAATTTCACCTTGAAGCCAAGTACTGTCGCAAATATCATTTCAATATCCTTCCAGAAGGAGTAGTGACGATAGTAATAGCAGTTCAGTCTAACCTTATCAGGATAGATAACATTATCGTTATACCATACCGCCACTTCATGGTCACTCTTAGCCGAGAGTTCAGCGTGAATGTTCTCAGAGATATTAATTTGCGGATAATTCGGGGCCATTTCATTGATAAAGTAGTCAACACATTGGAGTTTTCTACCCTCAATCTTTGCAACCTTCATTTCACTTATAGCTCTTGCCAAGCTATTCTTAACATAAGCCTTCTGTTTTTCTTCTAACATCAACCAACCAAGTTAACATTTAACAATGTAAAAGCTTAAAGCTTAGCAATCTCTTCCAAGGAAAGTCCTGTTGCTTTCATTATATTGTCAATAGGCATTCCCATTTCAAGAAGATTTTTCGCTATTTCTATAGCTTTTTTACGTTCTCCTTTTTCTTCTGCACTATCCAAAGAATTCTTAATGTCGCGATAAGCCTTCAGGCTGTCCTCGTATTCCCTGAGTTCTGCCCTTGTGAACTTGGCTATTTCGGCTTCTGCAAACAAACGGTTAAATACAGCTGTTTTCAAATATTCTGGCTGGCAATCAAGACGCGAAAGGTTTTGAAGAACAAAGAGCCACTTGTCATAGTTGGTCTTAAGTTCTTCTATCCTCTTGTTGAACTTGGATATTTCCACATATTTAAATGTAAGTTTATCGTTGAACACTCGGTGTGTCTGCTTGTCAAGCAAACCAATGTCATGGTTTATAGTATCATCAGAAAAGGCAGGGTCACTCATATCGTAGTTGAGCAGCGCCACTATATAAACATGCTTGAGCTTATAGTTCCATCCTTCTCCTTTCTGAGCCTGCTCACGAATGGGGAACGTGGCATAATACAACGAGCGATCCTTAAAATATGTTTGATATGCATTCTGCATCTCTACAATAAACTTCTCGCCTTTCTCGTTCTCGCAATACACATCGAATATCGCTTTACGATCGGTATGTACATCGCCCACATGCTCGCTATTAAGAAACGTTACGTCTTTCACAACCTGTTCACCATTAAATAAAGAGTTGAGAAAGTCAATAAGCAAATCCTTATTGGGTTTGGTACCAAAAATTCGCTTGAAACCAAAATCGGTCAGCAAACTTATATATCGTTCTTCTGTGTGTCGCATAACTTTAAAGTTTAGGGATTAACTTATACAAAGATAAGTATTATTTGCGAGATAAATATGATTTAAGCCATAATAATTCAAAATTGAACAATTCAACATCGGCAAAACCGACAATTCAAAATTCAACATTGCGCTTCGCGCAAACCGTAGCAGGTAGTGGTTTCGCTCCACAGGCCCAAACCTATTCAATCATACCTGCTTTACCTTGCTATTTACTTATGATTTTGATTACTTTTGCAGGACAGCCAAATGCCGTCACATTATCTGGTACATCTTTAACTACAACACTTCCAGCACCAATCATGCAGTTCTTGCCTATATTTAAGCATTGTATAACGGATGAACCAACACCGACCCATGTTCCTTCGCCTACATGTGTGCCGCCACTGATATGTACACCAGGGGCAACATGGCAATAATCCTCTACCACACAATCATGATCTACCGTTGCTCCTGTATTTACAATACAATGATTGCCTATTACAGCATCGGCATTAATAACTGCTCCAGCCATTACTACAGTTCCTTCACCAATCTTTGCTGAAGGAGAGATAACTGCAGAAGGATGAATAGCCGACTTAAACTCAATAGCTGGATTGTTAGCCTTCAATCTCTCCACAATCATCTTGCGAATTCTGTTCACACCTATGCTCACAATCATAGGAGATAGCCCTGTTGCATCATGCAAAACTGGACGACCTCCACACTCATTCACATTAGGGTTGTCATCCACAAATGCTTCAACCTTTACACCGTTTGCATTTAAAATCTCCTTGATCACTTTTCCATGACCACTTGCTCCAAATAAATACATAATGGGATAGTTTTTAATTATGACCATTGAAATACTCCATTGTTGCCGACTTACCTGTTGTAGTATTTATATCCTCACGACCAAGCACTTTCTTTATCGTTATAAATATCACCTTCAAATCCGTCATCAATGAGCAATGATCTACATACCAAACATCAAGTTTAAACTTCTCAGTCCACGATATAGCATTGCGTCCATGGCATTGTGCCCAACCTGAAATACCCGGTCTAACCTCATGACGACGAGCTTGCTCTTTGCTATATAATGGAAGATATTGCACCAAAAGCGGGCGAGGACCGATCAACGCCATATCACCTTTCAGTACATTAATCAACTGAGGCAATTCGTCAATCGACGTGGAACGAACGAAGCTACCAACTTTCGTTAGTCTGTCTGCATCAGGCAACAATTTTCCTTCCGAATCCTTCTCGTCCGTCATCGTCTTAAACTTAATCACCTTAAATATCTTTCCATCCTTTCCCGGACGCTCTTGAAAGAAGAAAGCCCCTGCCCCTTTATTGGCGAAATGCAGCCAAATGGTAACCACTATTAGAATTGGACTTATGCATATCAATGCAACAAGCGCAATCCAAAAATCAAAGAATCGTTTAAAAAAATGTTTGTACATATGAAGATTTGTTTTAATGAACTTCAGCAAGTTCAGAAGTTATAGAATTTAAAGCCGTATGTCTTTTTGCTGAATATTCAGCAAAAAGAGTAATGGCTATCGCTCGGTACAGAATTCTCTGTACTTGCTAAAGTTCAATTACTCATAAATAAAAAATCGTGGTAAAATTAAAGAATAATTTTGGGTAATTCGTGTCGTTTGTTCCCCTCCACAGTATCGCTATATGCTGATGCTGCACTCGGATGGGGACTGGGTAATTAATTTGACAAACTTGTTGTTTATATTTTGATATTCTCAACCGCAGGTCCGGTCTTGAACTCCAATCTGCAGTTGTATTTTGATATAAACCTTTTCTTCGCTTTTTCAGTCATTGAATTACCTGTATTACTTGGAATCTTGCGTCCTATGATTCTTGCCTGTCTTTCTTTGACAGCCGAATCCTTAAATAAAGGATTATTCAATGTAGCTTCTACTTGTTCAATGGCATGTTGTATGTTTCCGCCTTTTAGCTCAACAAACAATTCAAATAACGTTTGGCTATCCAAATCAAGCAAGACCAACTTGTCGCACTTCGTCGTGTTATAATCTTTAATGACACCACCGTCTATTGCATATACGGCAGACAAGTATTCATGCGAAAAATTCGCTCTATATACTTGTCCACGCTCGCCAACAGATATGCCCTTTCTTTTATTCCAACCCTGCTCGGGTTGGCCATCAAAAGCATCCAGTCTATCCTTCAGTGTTGCCATATATGATTGAGTTTAATTCAAACGTATAGTTGTCCACCTGTTCTGAAACAGAATCCAGAAAATCTCCTTTTATAAAACCGTATTCTTCGTCGACAATATTTTCAAATCGTCCATCCTTTATACAATATGCCGAATAAGCCCCCTTTGGAAGGACATAGTCTTCAAGCCCTAAATCATTGACCTTATCTGGTGACATCTCATATGCAGCAGATGCCAACATCATAACGTTCAAAGCCGTTAATACATAAGGACTATGGGTCGTTAAAAACACCGTGCTTTTATATCCGGTATCTTTCTTGTCCGTCTGTTTCAATAGACCTACTAACATCTTGACAAGTTCGAACTGAGCTATAGGAAACAAATTCTGTTCCAACTCTTCTACGAACAAGTGAAAAGATCTATAGGACGAACGGTTCTGTATATTTTTGAAAACCTTGTCAAAAGAAGGATATATCTCTGATTCGTTTTCTATTTTTGAAGCGCCTCCATTTTTCAGCATTTCATTTAGTACCGATGTCAGTACCTTTATATCAATCTTGGAATCAGTTAAATCCAATTGCTTTAAATATTCAACCGGACTTATCTTGGCTGAAGTACCCACCTCTCCTGCTAAATATGTAGCAAGCACCTGTATCGGTAGAGCAGACTGAACACCACTTGATGCATAATACGGCTTTATCTTTGAATGTCCATCGGCCAAAGTCAGCACATCCCCATTCTTGGCATTATAGTGATATTTCATTTTATCCACAAAGACCAAATCAAGTGGATGTAATACATTAAACTGCAACCTCGCTTCCCCCCATTCCAAAATATAATTGAACAACATGTCAACATCTTTCGACCTATACAGGTTTTCAATGTTCTGTATAGACGACAACAAGTTTCGTTCTGAAGGTAAGAAACTTATCTTCAAGTTATGTCTTATTTCTGCAAACTTAGGCTTTCTAACAATCTTTGCGTTTCGCTTTTTGCCTCGCATTTCTATCTGTATAGCAGAGCCATCATATTTGATATAACTGCTGTCAGAAAGAAAATCGTCATTAAAATGATGGAATTTCTTAAGTTCATTCCAAAAGCGATAATAATGGGTATATCTCGATAATATACTATCACCACCAATCATTACTTGCTTTTCAAGCCAACAACAAAAACACAGAATCTTCATAAATGTGCTTTTGCCAGTACTCTGCTCACCGATTAAAAGCATAACCTGGGAAATTGGGACAACTCCCGTTTCCACCAAAGGTCCTATATTTCGTATTTCTATTGTCTGCATAGCATTTAAGTTTTATGCAAAGATAAATATATATGTTGAACTAAACAAGTTTTTTATTAGTGATATAATATACACAAGAATAATAAATTATCATTTTAATTACTCCGAGAATTAATCATTAGTATGTAACACTTAACATTCAACACTTAATATTTTAGAAAGCTCTATTCCTAGCCAGCCTTCCAATTACCCCCGTTCCGTCTCCCCTCCCTTCAGGGGAGGGTTGGGGAGAGGCTCCCATTCTATTCCTCGCCAACCACCAGAACGACTCCACAAGGTTTTCGTTATATACCAGTTGATATTTCCAACGGTTGCGCCACCAACGGCGACTTTTATCTATGGCATAGCGCAGTTTCTTGCCGATAGTGTCAATGCCAACTGTCGACATTGGCAGCACATCTTTCTTCTCGAAGATATCAGAAAGGATGCGGTCAGCAAGAGCAGTGTCCGATTGATATATATACTGTTTGTCATCAGAAGCAAAACAAGCAGCATCCAGACCCATATATTCCACACAAATAGTGGCAATGGCATTGAAGAGCCGCATCATCCGCTCTTCTTTATACACCTTGAAGACCACCGTCCAATCAATCTGCGAGTGAAACCGTTGGAAGAACAAGCCGACATCCAATATATGGCGAAGTTTTATTTCATTGGCGGCAGAATGTTCACCTGTATGGCGTAACAAAAACAAGGCATTGAATGTAGGTGAAGGAAGCCACACGTTGTCTATCGGACTCTGCAAACAATCCTCTTTCTGCAATACAGACATCAGTATCTGTTCATATTTGATGTTGCTCTTGTGAGATATGTCGTCAATGAATTTAGCATGATTCTCTACCTCAATACCGCCGACTTTGAATATAGAATGCTTATGATATTCTCTATAGACTTTTATTCCAAGTCCCTTTTCCACCAACTCGTCAGCCTTGGTCTGCATACCAAACAAATATATGTCAATGTCACCATTCGGGCGATGTTCTGGTGTGGGATAACACAAACTGCATCCATATCCTTTAAGCAGAAGCACTCTTATACTATGCTGGTTGTAGAAATCCGCCAACGTATGAATTTTATCAGCATGCTTCATGTAATTCCGTCCCGTCATAACAGAATGCTTAATCCATTGTATGAGTACAGATTCTGATGGACGTGGTTGGGCATTCAGCAGGTCTATAGCATCAAGCACAATGGCAGATACTCCCTGTTGCTTGGCAATGGTAAATATTGCGTTCCAATCGGTTTCAGAACAAACGATACTATCATCTTTGGGTTTTCTTACAAGATAGAACCGCAACAGTTTGAGCAAAATAACTTCTTCTGCCGTCATTTGCCCTATCACATTATCTCCTTATAGTATTCAATCTGGCATTTCTGCACAAAGCTTCTTTCGAATCGAGAGTCTATCATCTGCCGTGCATTGTTCTTCATCGTTTCACGGGCTTTGTCATCAAGCAGCATACGTTCCATCGCGTTGTAAAGAGCATCTGCATCTTTCGACGGAACAATCAGCCCGTTCTTCTCATTCTCGATGATCTCACGGCTTCCATTGATATCCGTTACAATCGATGGCAGTCCCATAGCCCCAGCTTCAAGCACAGTATTCGGGAAACCCTCTCTATAGCTTGGCATTACAAAGCAATCGGCATCAACATACATCTGGAGCAAGTCGTCGCCGTATTTGGGACCACAGGCATCGATAGCATCATTGTTGTCAATCTGCTGTCGTGTGGTATCGCTTACCGGGTCAAGATCGTGTTCATACTTTCCGACCAAAACCAGTTTTGTGTTATTATGCTTGTCGTGCAATTTCACAAAGGCTTCAACTAACTCATTGATACCCTTATCTCCCACAATGCGGCCGACAAAAACGAATGTAAATACATCAGCATCCTTAGTCACTTCAAAACGAGCAGGAGAAAACCTCTCCATATCCACGCCCATCACATTGCCATACCCCAAAACCTTCATTGGCTTCTTGGTGATGCCGCCATTCTTCAAATCATTAAGAACCCCCTGTCCCTCTGGAATCACATGCGTAGCACAAGCGCAGGTAAGCCAGTCTGTCATCATCAGAATCTTTCGCTTCAGTCCGGTAGCCGTAGGCCATACCAGTCCAGTAAACGTATGTATACGCACCGGTACACGTGTCAGCCATGCAGCCACCATACAAATCATTCCAGCCTTAGGAGTCATCGAATGTACTACCTGTGGTTTCTCCTTACGGAATACTCTAAGCATCTTTATAAGTGATTTCATATCCCTAACTAGCGAGATATGTCTCTCCATAGGCACAGCCACACAATGGAATCCGTCCTCATCTCTCAGCTTATCAAACTCAGGACCAGGCGACGTCACCGCCACCATGTCATACCCCATCTTTCTCATCTTTATCATCACCTCACGGGCAAACCCTAAAGATTGGGACACCGTAACAGCGCGAATTATCTTGTTTTTGTTGCGTGTCATAGTATTACGAATTATCTTTCTGTTTTACTAAACCCTCATATACCTCATTATACGCATCCACCATTTTTTGTATGTCGAACATTTTTGCTCGTTCCATGCAATTAGCAGCAACCTGCTGATAATAAGTTTGATCTTCTATCAGTAGTTTAATAATATCAGCGAGTTTTTTGTCATCACCTAAAGGAAAGAGTACACCTGCGCCTTCAACAACTTGAGCTAATCCATCAACATCACTTGCAATAACAGGCTTCCCTGCTGCCATGCCTTCTACAGCTGCGAGACCAAAACCCTCCCAATGACTTGATTGAACAACTATATCTACCGACTTCAAAAGCGATGGAATATCACTTCTAATTCCTAAAAGCAAAACACGGTCTTCAAGTTTATTGTCTTTAATGCACTGCTCAATAATTGAACGACGTTCACCATCACCAATTAGCCATAGTTCATAATCTTCTGGTAAGATATTAAATGCACGAATTAATGTTTCCTGGTCTTTCTGGTATCTAAATCCAGCAACCATAGCAATTACCTTACGTTCAGAATGATTTGTGATTGTAGATTTATCTATAGGAACAGCTTGCGAATAGCGTTTTACGTCAATTCCATTTAAAATAGTACATATTTTATCAGAGCCTTCTTTTATAAAATCTCGAAGATTCTGTTCTGTAGAATCACTGATACATATAACCTTACTATATTTACTATACATCCACTTGTCTATAGGCGCATACCACTTCCAATCGCGACGGCGATTGGAAGTGTTATGCTCTGTCGTGCACAGCACGACAGAGCATAACACGCTGCCTACGGCAGCAAATAGCTGCGGAGCAGTATTGTGAGTATGTACTATATCATAACTTTTCATCATCTTCGCAAGACGGAAGATAAAGAGAGGATTATAAACATTGCATCCTTTTCCAAAAGAATACACCTTTATCCCTTTATCTGTCAATGCTTTCTTAAAAGCTGTATCAGCGCCATCAAAAGCAAGGACATCCACTTGGTGACCTTTATCTCTAAGCATCGGAGTAATCTCTGATATCAGTTTCTCTGCTCCACCTGTGGAGAGAGAAGTAATTACTTGGAGTATTTTCATAACTTAATATCTTTTCTATGATACAAATATCCTAATGGTTTACAAATCCACCCCCACCCAATTGGATATTTAGGTTTATTGCTATCCATACAATATGCAAAACGCCAATAGTTTATTGCAGCCTTTATTTTTTGTATAAACGATATTGGCATATGGAATAGTTCAGAATAATACATTGATGATGTTTGTGGGCTTTTCATGCGAATTTTTACAATAGATGCAGTCAAGCCATCTTCTAGATATTCACACAAGTACACTTTTTCGTAAAAATATCTGAGTTTATATTTTGTAGCAATTCTATTAAATACCAAAGCTTCCGGACAAAATTTCTCACCTTCTACTTCAGGAAAAGGAAACTCTTTAAAAACAGAAGTGCGTATCACCTCAGCCATATCGCCTTTCATATGATACTTGAATCGAAAATCAAGACTGGTGCAGTCTAGTATGCCAAAATCACATTCACCTCCAATTCTTTCTCCATTATGATACGCTCGGAGACCACATACACCTCCAAATGACATATCTTTTTTAATGGGTGTGTATTGGTTTATTACCCTCTGAATCGCTTCATTCGAAAGGCTATCATCACTATCAACAATAAAGAAAAGTTCACCCTTCGCTTCTTTCACACCACGATTTATCGCTCTATGCTTACCCCCATTAACCTGTTTAATATAACGTATTGGGAAACTTACTTCTGATAGCCATGGACGGACAACATTTTCGGTTTCATCCGTACTACCATCATCTACAATAAGCCATTCGAAATCTTTGCATGTCTGATTTTTCAAACTTTCATAAAGTTTTGGCAAAATGTACGCCCTATTATAAGTTGGTGTAAATACAGTTATTGTCATATTATTTAAATATTACTTTTTGAAAAATCAAATTAATTTTATCAATTATTATTGCTGAAACATACGATATTACTATCGTATGCGTTAGTGGAACGCCATCTGTCATTAATAAGTTTTGACAACCCATGGCACAATCCAAATTATTGAACAAACACAGAAAAAGCATCAATAAAATGGCAACACCTTTCAACATTATAGAAACTTCTTTCGTCATAATTACAATTCACGCATCATTAATACAAACTCAAGTACAACTGGAATAAAAGCAAGCGTTATCACTTTCTTATTAAAGGGGAGACGATTATACGGATTCATATATGGATAAAGAATTATAAGCGATATCAGCGACCAACTAAGCAATGCAAAACGATCGGCATAAGGTACACGTATCATAACCAACCATAAGCAATTAACTAGAATATACGTACATGACAAGCGTTTATAAAAAATGTCATCATATCTTTGTTTAAATATTATCCATCTTGCATATATTATAGCAAGGGCAGAATACAGAATAAAATCTATACGGAAACCAGCATTACGATAAAGATCTGCTGTTGACTCGTCAGCATCATATGCATATTCGGCAATACGGTCTCCTACCTCACCTGTATGAGAAGAAAGGAAAGAAACAATCGGGTTTAGGGCATTGACACTTGAAAGGGCAAGAAACGCCAGCCATACCCAAATATACACCTTGAAATTCTGATAATATTTTGTAAGAAAGAAAGATGCTACAAGTACAAGTACTGAATTATGCACTAAAATAGCAAAAACAGACAAAGCAATATAGGCAGGCTTTCTCTTTTCAACAAAACAGATTGACAGGAAAAATATAGATGTAGCAAAACCAGCTCGCATAATATTGGTAGAACCACTCCAGAATCCTAAACAGCCTGCTGACAACAATAGAAAATAAGCAACATTCTGCTTGCCCAATTTACACTTTCCTATATAATAGTATGAAAATACATACACAAAGGCCAATACAAACAAATACAATATTTCATTATTAAAACAAGCAACATTCAATACTTTTGTCAATATTGTCCAACCTGGATCTTTGGAATATTCAAGAAACGAGGCATACTTAAATGCTTCTATATAACGTTCCTTGTCGCCTCCAATAGGTGAAAAAACCGAGGCAACAATGAGATATAGTGATATTATAAATGTCAGAACTGGACTTTTTACACCCCACCGTTTAGTACCATATAACGGCAAAAAGTTGAAACAAAAAAATATGAATACTACAATTGTAGATATAAGCAAAGGTATTGTCATAGTTATTTTCCTAGAATTCTACGAATAACGTTGATAGTTTTGTAGCCAAAAACTTTACCAACAATCCTTTTTGTCTTGTTTATTAGTCTTAGCTTTTTAGAAAACCAAGAACCTGAAAGATAATGAATGGTATAAGTGTTTGGGGTAACAATAATCTGACGCGTTGCCTGATCTATTGGACAAAAATATTCTTGTGGAAATATCTCCATTCCTTCTATTGACTGACGGCTATCATCAAGACACAAGCCATGATTTGAAAGTATGTGGGCAAGGATAGCTGAATTAGGAAGGGTTTTGTTTTCGCCCTTCTCATCCACCTCATATGGCATGTGCTGATAAACATCAAAGAACTCCTTAAAGACAATATTACCAGGAGTCATAGCCAATACACCCGTCTGCATTATCGTTGGTGTTTCAAAGCCCCCAAATGCACTATAATGCAATAAATCATCAAGTGGTTTTACTATTTCGATATCTGTGTCAAGATATATGCCTCCATATTGTTGAAGTGCATAAAGGCGCACATAGTCTGCTACAAATGCATATTTTTTTGCCTTGTAAGCTGCAGCTGTGAAAGGATGGCTATACACATCAAATGTAGTTTCGTCCCATCGCATTATTTTATAATTAGGCAACTTCTGCTGCCAACTTTCCATACAGCGTCTCTCAAGTTTTGGCATTGGCTTACCACCAAACCAACAGTAATGTATAATTTTAGGAATCATATTATTTTTAAAATTTGCCCGTCATCCATACAAAGCGCTTATTTATTATATTGATAACAGGTATTAATAATAGTAAAATTGTTATTGTCTGTGCAACTGAAGAAAATATACCGTTGATAGGTATATGAGAATACGTTATAGATACTACAAGAAGAAGGAGAAAGTGTAATGAATATATAAGTAATGAATTTTGTCCCAAATATTGCAACAGTCTATTCTGTTTAATAATACATGACAATGAATAAACTATGCAAGTTCCACTCAACGCAGTTAAATAAAACAAAGGATAGCAACCATAATCTGATGAAAATAGATTCACATTATAGCCCAATACAACCACATTTAAAGAAAATGTAACAGTAAAGATAACTAATAACAATACAGCTTTTACCAAACTATTATGAATCAATACCCCATACTGCTTACACATATAGCCAAATTCTGTAAAAAGAATGCAAATAAATGCAATGTCTAGACTCCACGGCAATCCTACTTTATATTTTTGATTGTAAAGACATCCCATTACGGAAATAGCCAAAACAACAATTAAACGAAAAGCACTAGAATGTATTGTCTTATGTATAAAATATAACATCAACTCAACCAAAAACAGAGCTAAGAAAAACCACAAGCTGCCAGGATAAGGGTTATGCCGAGTATTGATAAACAGTCCTACATATCTTAATCCCAATGGTATTTCATTTTCGCCTCTGACATAATCCAATGTTGTTGAATATGTACTCAATAGGATACCGAATACCAAACAAGGAAACAATAAACTCTTTGCCTTTTTGTTTATGAAATCTCTAAAGGACTCATTCTTACGGAAAAGAAAAAGACCAGAAAGACAGAAAAACAGAGGCATATGAAATGAATTTATCACATTACTTAGTAGAGTTCCTCCACAGCAATGAGCCAACACAACAAGAACAATACCTATACCTTTAGCAACATCAACTTCGGGACTTCTTTTACTACAGGCGACACCCACGGGAATTTTGAGCGGCTCCGCCCGGAATACTTCCCGG
>OGXZ01000794.1_pt1 | contig 18676 bp, 10 predicted proteins | sample 1576431 | NCBI WGS metagenome assembly OGXZ01 (sample SAMEA3541590, study PRJEB24748) | human gut metagenome | biome: human gut; feature: human-associated habitat; material: faeces | place: China | collected 2012
AGGCTTTGCTTGAGAAGACCGAAGGAAAGATCAAGCCAAGCGCCATTCCGCTGTGGTCGGTAATGATGGCCCGACATCTCACGCTGCTTAACGCCTCCTACTTTGACGCACAACGCCAACGCACCGAGGCTGACGATGAGATGAAGATACAAAACTCGCTGATCGAGATCATTGAACAAGCAAACGGATACCCCGAGACGCTCTTCATGTCGATCGTGGCAGGAGCCGACCTGTTCGTTGACCTTGATTTCTGCATAGACGTGTTGCGACTGCTCGCCGTGAGCGAGTTCGGTCTGCGTGAGAGCGACCTGCACAACCTGCTCGGACAGAAGTGGGACGCGCTGAAATGGGCTGAGACGAGACGATACCTCGGACCGCTGCTCAACGTTCACGATGAGAACGGGATAATAGATTTCACCTATCCCAACTTCCGCAGCGAACTGTGCATACAGGCTGGCGACAACTTAGGCCCTTACCTTGTGGCGCTCGCCGACTATATGCACCACATTGTCGCCAACAACTCGCTGGACCTCGTGGCAAACCGCGAGCTGCCTTACATTGCCCTCAAGACACAAAGCGCCGAGCTACTCGACCTTGTGGTGATGAGCCGTGGACACATGTTCAGACGTTCCGTGGTCTATGCCCTCGCCGACGTGGCTGTGAGAAGACCAAAGTTTTTGGAGCAATGGGTAACGAAAGCAACCGCCCGACGACCCATCCAGACGGCATGGCTCTTGCTTGACGTAATGAAGCAATTGGCCAACAGCGGCAACACATCAGCGGCTGCAAGCATTGGCTCAGCTGTAATAAAGATATACAGAGAGAACGAGGAGACATGGAAGAACGGCGGCGAACAGCCGCAAGACTGCAATGACCAGCAAGCACAAAAGGGCGAAAACCTGCAAGCACAGGCTGACGAACGGCATCTCGTTGAAGGCTGCCTGACGGCGTTCTTTGCCGTGTGTCTTTACAAGACCGGAGACAAGAAGAACGCTGAGCAATGGGCCAACCATCTTATTAACGCCTACATGCCACACATTGAAGACGACAGATACATGGAGGTGTTCGCATGGGCCATATATGTGGCGACATGCGTGTGGAGAGACAACGTGGTCGACGGACATGAGGAGGAAAACGCCACAAGCGCTGACATCATCGTGGCGTGGGCTGATCACGGCCTGAACTTCCTGCAACGCCTGGCGACCGACTGCCAGCGCCTTGAGTTCCTGGAACCAGAGCGCGAGATGGCACAGTTCTATCGTGCCATGACGCAGCAGGAGGACGAGAACCTACCCACCAATCTGCTCGTTGCCAATGAGCTGAACGAACAGCCGTGGATGTATCGTGCCTATTTCAAGACAGCGCCCATGATGAAGATGGCGGGCATGATGAAGTATGCTGACAGATTTGTTGCCGACACGCTGACGGCTGAAGCCCAACGTCTCGCAGCAACAATACAAGAGGCGGCACCCGACAACCTGCTGTTTATGGATGCCTGCCAGCCTTTCACGGAGCAACTGGAGGAGGACGACTATAACAACGAGGCGCTTGTGGTGGACATGGCAGAGAAGCTGCTGTTCCTCAACGCCGACCAGGCACAATGTGCCGCTACCCTCAGCCGCTGTCCGTCGCTGTTCGATGACAATCGCACAGATGCCATCGGCGTGAGAGCCAACCTGCTGATGTTCTGCATGGAGCTGCAACCAAACGACGGAAGCACACGGGAGACGGCAGAGGTGAAAGCGAAGCTCAACGACATGGTGGCTTATGCCAACAAGGTTATCGACGCGTTCTTCAAGGCTCAAGACCAGGACGAGAAGAAAGCTATTGCCAACTTCTTGTGGATGTTTATCTCGGTGATGATAAAAATAGAAGGATTGCCAGCTTCTATGCTGTCAAACTTTGCCGCGCATGTGTTCAACTCTGAATATGGCATCTACATGGACCACTATGAGCACCCGACGGTGGAGCAGACGCTGCGTCTGCAGGTGGCGTTCTACATGATGAGCAGCATGACCGAGTTTGCGTTTAGAGACATTAAGAACGTCGGCTCAAACGATGAGCAGGAGAAGGGAACACAACGCGCGTTCAGCAACATGAGTTTGATGAAGAGCCTAAACCTGTCGGGCACGCTCGTGGTCGAAGGCTTCTCGCTCATCTACAATTGCATGGCTTACATCTGCGAGCAGAAGCACGACATAAAAGGCATGATGTTCTACAACAAGCAGCATGAGTATGCCACATGCGAGGCTTGGCGACTGAACCCGAACGACTTTGAGACAGCCCGACGTTATGCTGCCGCCGTGGATGAGACGGGACGACGCTTCTACACCGTGGTGGGCAACTTCAAAGAGGCTGTTCTGTGCTTCGAGAAGGCTAACGAGATGTTCGTGGAGCTGTTCAAGCAAGAGAAGCACAGCACCATTCTTAACGACATGCTCCTAAGCTCATATAACATTATCAACATCCTCAACGCGGAGCATCTCTACGACCTGCTCTGCATGAAGGCAGAAGAGACCCTTGCGTTGGTGACCGACCGCATGGACGACCCCGACACTGATCTGGGCCTTGTAGCTGCGATATGCGAGAGCAAGGGTCATGCCTTGATGATGCTCAAACAGTTTGACGAGGCATGGGTGTGGCTCAACAAAGCACAGAAGGTGTATGAGGACAACCTCAACAAGAATCCTGAGGATGAGAAATGTATGCGCGACCTCGCCATCATAAAATGTCGCATTGCCGATTATCTTATGGCAAAGGGCAGCGATGCCGACAACATTATAGCGATCGTCAACGAAGCCGAGGGCCTGCTAAAGAAGGCTCTTGACATCGTGCCCGACTCGCCAAAGGTGGCAAAAAACTATATCGGATTGCTCAGCACGAAGATGAAAGTGTATCTGTTGAAACGCGACATCAACGCCGCCGACGAGACCTTGGCGCAGTTTGAGAAGTTAACGCTTAAACACATCCTCAACACTCGCGACACATCTCTCATACAGCTTATGTTCGCCGTCTACGATTCTTTCATCGACACAGCCGCTCAAAGCGACTGGACGCAGATGGCCAACGCCCTGCTTCAGGTGAAACAAAACGCCGAGAAACAGCTTGTGGAAAACAGACTGATGAAGGGATGAGGCGTTTAGACATTTAAACGTTATAAAAAAAGAAGAAAAAAGGAGAAAAAATAAGGAAAAAGAATATTAAAGACAAACCGGAAGTTTTATAACAGACGGGAAAAGAAAATATGAGATAAGAAAGAAAAAAAAGGAAAAGAAAGCGTTGCAAGGTTATCAGCAGAAGACCAATAGCTGTTGATAACTTTGCAACGCTTTCTTTATAAGCCAATTACTGGCTATGCGCAGCATCATTGTTTTAGCTGCATCATCGTTTTAGCTGCATCATTTCACGACAATCTTCTTTGAAGATCCGTCAGAATAGCGCACGATGTTGAGACCTTTCACGGGGGTGGCGGTCTTTATGCCGTCTGCGGTGAAATAGGCCGTGACGGTTCGTGGCTGGTTGTCAGAGACATTGGCCACGCCTGTTGCGCCCTGAGGCACACCACGCGACACGGCAAAGACGTAAGCGTTGCCACCCGACTTGCGTGTGAGGGTCAAGCCAGTAAGTTTTTTTATGGGATTGGCGGCGATTGCGTTCTCAAACAAGCAATAACGGAAGCGGTCGCTCAGCTCTTCATTCTCTATAGAGATGAAACCGAGGCCAGTGTAAGCCTCATCGCCTTGCAGGTCAGGCACAGACCAGTCGCGCACAGAAACGATGCTTTCTTCTGACGAGGTGCCGTCCTCATAGTTGAGAACCACGCCGAGCGTGCTGGCACCAGCCGTACTTGTGGCCAACAGATAAACGGTGTTGGCGGCTACGGGTTGCGCAAAGTTGATGCGATGTTGATCGTTTGAGGTCATCGCCACAACGTTGTTCTTGGCATAATGGCCAAGCTGATAAGCCACCTTGCTGGCCGACACAAGCTTGCCGTCGGCAGGCAGGCCACCTGTTGAGCGCACATCTTGGCTGTAGAACGTGCGCCATGAGTCGATGGGCGAGGTGATGTGGCTCGTTGAAGGCGTGGCCTCAACCACGACATCGGCGTTGCAGGCATCGGCAGAGAGCGTGAGAGGTTCTGTCGAAGCATCGGCCTCGCGCACGAGGAGCTTTGAGTCGAGGAACGTCAGGCGCTTGCTTATCCACTGCTTGAGATAGTTGATCTCGTCGGCATAGCTATTGCCCACATAATAGTTTGGCCACACCGCACGCCCAAACATCTTCCATGCCTGCTCGTTGCGGTCGATGGCACCGCCGCTTGTCAGCTCGCCCGTGAGACGGTTTATCGTTGCCTCAATGTTGGCATCAGAGTAAGCGCCCAGACGATATTCCTTCCAACGCGCCTGCATCTCCTTCACGAAGGAAGGGTCATCGAGCAGTTTCTTCCACCAGAACGGCACCTGCTGGTCATCGTCACTTCGGCTGTTGAAGTCGTACTGCCAGAGATCCGTGCGCTCGCCATAATTGTAGTTGGCGTTGCCGTAAGCGATGTTAAAGTCCCAAAGCGTTGCTTGCCAACGGTTGTCGAGCCCCTCGTTAGCGGCACGCGTGTCGCTATATTTGTAAAGGTGGGTGCTCAGACGATAGCCGTCGATGTTGAACGAGAACTCGGTGCTGAGAAGATAGTCGATGAACGACGTGGTGTTTATATACTTGCGGTAGCCCACGGCAGGGTCAGTATAATTGTCGAGCGTGAACGATTTCTCCATGTCGTTGATCGCCTTGTCTATTGCCTCGCGGTTGGCATAAGGCATCTCCAACAGGTCGTCGCCGTCGGGATCATCATACTGGTATGTGATCTTCTTGCTGTAGTTGGGCTGTCCGTCCCCACCTAACGGACGGTAAGGCGAGGTGTAAAAGATCGTCTCGTCGTCGCGGTCGATCTCCACATGATAATCGCCTGTGAGGTCGCCGTTATCGGAGCCTGGGTCGTTGAGGTTCAGACGACTCTTGCCTTTGCCCGGGCGCTCTGTCAGGATATACACGCCATAATAGGTGCCGTCGAGAACAATCTCCACGAAGCGCGAATGGGGCGTATAGCCAAAATAAGGACGTCCAAGTTCAAAGGTGAGCACGTCACGGATCATCGACTTGTCCGAAAACGGAGCGAGAAACGCCCAGTCGTTATCCTTGCCCATGCCCAAGAGCTTCACCTTCTGCTTCTTGCCACCCTCTTCAAGCGTCTGCGAGAGGGTCTTGAAGCCGTAGGGTTTCTTGTCAGAACTGTTGAACGAAGAGTTGCCGCGATACTTGAGGCTGATGTAACCGTCATAGTCGGCTTTCTGGTTTGGATGGGCAATGGTGTCGCCATAGTTTTTGCCATCCTTGTTGTCGATAATCTTCATTCGTGCCGTTATGCGTTCATTTCGTTGAATGGTCTTGCCCTTGACATTAATAAAAGCGATTGGCAGATTCGTTTCTGTAAGTTTTACGTTACGGTCGTTTGTCGGCACATAGTTGTCGGCACGTTGAGCGAAAGATGCTGTAGCCCCTACGGCGACAACACATAAGAGAGAAAACAAGTGTTTATACATGTTACAAATGAAATTGGTTTTTTAGGATTTCTACAAAAAAAAGGCACACGCAACAGATATCATTGCATGGCCTTCGTCTTTTTTATTATTTTAAGCTAATGGTCTTCACGACCTTGCCTTTGTACGAATTTATCACTACCGATGCCGAATCGGCATCTTGCATCTGTGCCACGGCAAGCGAGGCATACTGACGCGAAGAGTAATATTGAGGCACGTTGCCCTGGTCGTGACAGAACGTTATGTGTGCTGTCAGCGTGCCGTCGGCGTTGCGCGTCATGTCGGTAAGCACAGCTCCTATGCTCTGTCCGTCGGCATCGCTGCCGCTGCTTCCTGTCTTCACGTCAAACGTGATGTTCACATATTTACGGTTTGCCGACAGCCAAAGGGCAACAAAGCTTACCGGGTCGGTCTTAGGAAGAGCTGAGGTTTGCAGCCTCTTTATCTTGGGGCACAGCACGTTGTTCACGATAAACACCTTGACAGGCGCTGATGCGAGGTTTTGTGCTGACCGCTCTGTAAGAGATGCAGAGGAAGAAGAGGAGCTTGAAGGGCCTGACGCTGATGATGAGCCTGAGGCAGATGATGGGCCTAAAGCTGATGACGAGCCTAAAGCTGATGATGGGCTTGGGGCTGCATAATAGACCAATGCGCGATAGGTAGAATCGGGCGTTGTCATCCACGACACCTTCGGCGTACCCTCCACCTGCAACGACAGCTGATCGTCGGTGGTAAAGCTGCTCATGCGCGACTGCGCGTCGGTGCACGCCTCAACAAAATCGGAGCGCAGGTAAGACAACTTACCGTCACCCGAGTCATATTGCTCCGTGGTGCACGACGCGAGCAAGGCGGCAGCCACCACGGCAGCAGAGGCCACAACCTTTGCAGCGGCACATGAGAAAGCTTTGTTTGACATATAAATTTTTCTGTTTATCTTAGTTCTTGAGAAGCTGTTCCTGGTTGCGTGCCGGGTTGGCATACATTGTGAGCATGCGCTCACGCAGGAACACCTCGTCCTTGTCGGGCAACTGGATCTTGGCCATCTGCTGAGCAATGTAGCCATCAAACTGTGCCTTCTGCTCAGCCGTGTAACGATCGGCATGAGCCGTGGTGCCTTCAAGCTCGTCAAGCGCCACATAGTTGGACGGATAAAGACGGTAACGACGGAACACCTCCTCGTCGATGTGTGTGGCAACAGCCTTGAAGAAGTCGGCCTTCGGCATGTCGGGATCGAGCGTGTCGAGCCATGCGTCGATGCAGGGTGCCGCCTCATAGTGGATATGTCCCTTATAGCCCATGATGCCCGTCTGCATGCTCACGACATCGTCCATGGGACCTTTCTTCCAGTCGGCAATATCGCGCTTGAGCTGAAACTCCTGCGCCTTGAGGAAGTCGCAAGGGTCATACTCGTAACTGATGGCCAGCGGCACGATGTGCAGACCCTTCAAGCGCTCAACGAGCGAGCCCTCGCCGCCCATGACCATCATCTTGATGATCGACTCTTGCGTGCGGTCGTTTGAGTCCTTGGCGCGTCCCTCGCGCTGTGCTATCCACACGTTGTCGTGCTTCTGAGCTATGACGAGGTGCATATAATCAGACAGTCGCTTGCTTGACAGCAGCATCTGTCGCAGCGACACGCTACGCTCCACGATGAACGACTTGTTTATGCGCACAAGATCCTTGACCCACGGCAGCGAGAGCAGGTTGTCGCCGATAGCGATCTCACATGTGGTCTTGCAACCGGCGTCGACGAGCAGCACGTCAAGCAAAGCCGAGTCGAGCACAATGTCGCGGTGGTTGCTTACAAATGTGTAACGCTTCTCCATGTCTATGGCATCGACATTCATGTCGCAGCCGAGACTGGCCTTCTGCAACAACCCCTTTATGAAAGGATAGCAGAAAGCGACCTGAAACTCAAGGTTGGTCTTGCATGCCCGCATCTTCTGTGCCAGCATGTCGAAAGGCACGTCCTTAAACACATAAGCCACGACCTGTGCAAACTGTGCATTGCCGAGCAGACGCTCAAACACCTCGGGCAGCTCTTCGGGCTCGAAGGGTCTGATGGCGTCGAAGGGCTTCAATAATTCTTTATCCATAGCTCAATGTCTTTTATAAAAGTCAGAACTGGTTCTCCACGATGTCGGTGAGCACGTCCTTGATGTCAAGACCTGCGGCACGCACCTGCTGCGGAATGAAGCTGGTAGCTGTCATGCCGGGTGTTGTGTTAATCTCAAGCATGTTGATCTTGTCGTTGCCATCGGCATCCTTGGAAATGATGTAGTCGATACGGATGATGCCGTTGCAATGCAAGATGTCGTAGATGCGGCTTGTCTCCTCCTCCACACGCTTTGTGGTCTCGGGTGAGAGACGGGCGGGAGTGATCTCCTGCACCTGGCCGTTATACTTGGCATCGTAGTCGAAGAACTCGTTGCTGGTCACCACCTCTGTGGCGGGGAACACCACCGCCTTGTCTCTGGTCTTGTAGCAACCGATGCTTATCTCTGTGCCTTTCATGAAGCTCTCCACCATCACCTCGTCGCTCTCCATGAATGCCACGCGCAGGGCGGGAGCGAGCTGGTCGGCGTTCTTCACCTTCGACACGCCGAAGCTGCTGCCGTCGGCTGCCGGTTTCACGAAACAAGGCATGCCGATGCGCTTCTCTATCTCCTCGTCACTATATTTCTCTTCCTCGCCGCGACGCAGGAGCACACTCTCTGCCACGTTCACGCCGAAGCCGCGAAGATAGTTGTTGAGCACATACTTGTCGAAGGTCATAGCCTCGACGAGCACGCCGCTGGTGCTGTAAGGGATGTGCAGCAGCTCGAAATAGCCCTGCATCAGACCGTTCTCTCCCGGTGTGCCGTGGATGGTGATGTAAGCATAATCGAAGGTCACGGTCTTGCCGTCCATCTTGAACGAGAAGTCGTTCTTGTCAATTTTGGCCGTGTCGCCGTTCTGCAGGTCGACGTGCCAGTCTTGTCCTTTCACGTCCACCACATATATGTTGTAGCGTTCTTTGTCGAAGAAAGAGTAGAGTCCCTGTGCCGAGCGCATGGACACATCGTGCTCTGACGAGTCGCCACCACAGACGATGGCAATGTTTCTTTTTTGCGTTTCCATTTTTTTATTTGAATACTTTCTTTATGTTCGATAATCTAATTCAAGCCGGTGTGTTGCAAAGAAGCGCACCTTAGGCAAACGTGTCGTTGGTTGTTCCCTTGACGTAGGCACGCCATTTCTCTATGAGCGCCTCAAGGTCAGCTGGGAGGTCAGACGTGAAGTCCATCTGCTGCTTGGTTGTGGGGTGTATGAAGCCGAGCGTGCGGGCGTGTAGTGCCTGCCGGTTGCAGAGCTTGAAGCAGTTTTGTATGAACGCCTTGTAGGTTGTGGAGCGGTTGCCGCGCAACACCTCGCAGCCGCCATAGCGTTCATCGCCGAAGAGCGGATGACCGATATGCTTCATGTGTGCACGGATCTGGTGCGTGCGGCCTGTCTCGAGAATACACTCAATGAGCGTCACATAGCCATAACGTTCTATCACGCGCCAATGGGTGACGGCAGGCTTGCCTATGCCCGAGTCGGGCGACATGACCGTCATGCGCAGGCGGTCTTTCGGGTCGCGTGCAATGTTGCCTTCAATGCGTCCCTCGTCCTCGGTGAAATTGCCCCACACCAGCGCGTTGTAGCTACGGTGTGTGGTCTTGTTGAAGAACTGCAATCCGAGACTTGTCTTCGCCTGCGGGGTCTTTGCCACGACGAGCAGACCGCTGGTGTCTTTGTCTATGCGGTGAACGAGTCCCACCTCCGGGTCGTTAGGGTCATAACTCTTCAGATCTCTCAGATGCCACGCCACAGCGTTGACGAGCGTGCCATGAAAGTTGCCTGCGCCGGGATGAACCACCAGTCCTGCGGGTTTGTTCACCACCATCAGCTCCGCATCTTCATAGACCACGTTGAGGGGAATGTCTTCTGCCTCAATCTTCGACTCATGGCGCGGACGGTCAAGCATCAGCGTCACCACATCGCCGGGGCGCACCTTATAGTTGCTCTTCACCGGCTTGTCGTTGACGTGTATGAATCCAGCATCGGCAGCCTTCTGTATGCGGTTACGCGACGAGTGTTGCAGCTTCTCACACATAAACTTGTCCACGCGCATGGGCTGCTGGCCGGGGTCTGCCTCGAAGCGGAAATGCTCGTATAGCTGCTGGTCTTCGTCCTCACCGAGCTGGTCGTCTTCGCCGGGCTGGCTTGTTAAAAGCTGGCCTTCACCACCCTGCAAGCCTTCACCGAGCTGGCCTTCACCGAGCAGATCGTCAATCTCTTCTATGTCGTTTGTGTAATGTGTCATGTTTCCCTTTTCTTCTCTCTCTTTTGCTTGTTATATCATTCCACAATCTTATCATGCTCACCCTCACCTGTGACCTCGTGGAAATCGTCCACATCGCCACCTTCCTCAATGAAGTCTTCGCTGTCGATGGCGTTGTCAATGAAGTTGATGCTGTCATCGGCGCTGAGCTGTCCGTTACCCACCTGAATGGTGATGGGCGTGTCCACGGCCACCTTGTCGCCAGCTTGCAGTTGGCGTGTGCCAGCCACAACACCCACAACCCAGTCTTTCTCGCCAGGCACAAACTGAGGTTGCGTGAGCTTGAAGCCCATGGCCGTAAGCTTTGCCATCGCCTCGCGCAGCGAACTGTTGTCTATGATGTCGGGTAAGGATATTTCGGGTGAGCGCGATGCGTTGACGATGACATAGATAACATGTCCCGTCTTCACATGCGAGCCAGCCGCTGGCGACTGCTCCAAGATGCAGTCGGGCGGCAACGATTTCACATAGCCCGTGTCGCTGACCACAACAGACAGGCCGGCGTCGGCAAGAATGCGCTCGGCGTCGGCAAACGACTTTTGCTTGATATTTGGAATGGCCACCGACTCGCCATGATGGGTGTAGATGTCGATGGCGAAGCTCGTACCCCAGCACACACCCGCCACCACTATTATCATGGCGAGGATGTTGCCCCAGAAATACGTGCTCTTCAGCTTTCCGAAAAACTCTGATGTCTTCATCAATTATTTTCTTAAAGATAGGTTTTTAAAAGTAACCTTTCATTTTTGTTAATGTTATGTCGGCTATTTTTAGCCCACCTTAATAAGTGTGGATGCAAAGGTACAGTAAAAATCCGATTGAACGAAAGAAAACACCTTTTTTCTAAATTTTCATCCTAAACACCGTCTTGCGGGCCTTCGCATCTTGCACCAGTTCGAGCGTTCCCCCACTCACGCGCATGATCTGTCGAGAGAGAGGCAGACCGATGCCGCTGCCTCCTTGTTTTGTTGTGAAGAACGGCACAAAGACTTGTTGAGCCACGTCGGGAGCAATGAGGGCGGCATCGTCGCAGATGTCTATAACGACCGAGTCGTCGTCGCCTGTGTAGGCTTCTATCCACACCTTGCTGTCGCGCTGTGGGCTGCCGTCGCGCTGTGAGCTGCCGTCGCCGCTACCCTCTTCGTCTTGCGCACAAGCCACAGCCTCCTTTGCGTTCTTCAGCAGATTGGTGACAACACGTCCCATCAGACCTTCATCGGCATAGACGAGCAGGTCGGCAGGCTTCACGCTGACGCCCACCCTGCCGTCGGCATCGGCAAGCGTCGCCATGCGCTCAAGAAAGGGCTTGGCGTAGAACAGCCGTGGCTGCGGTTGCGGCACATGGGTGAACCGCCGGTAGTTTTCGACAAAAGCCATCAGTTCGGTGCCTGTCTTGTTGATGACCTCCAACCCTTCGCGCTGCTCGCCTTTCGCCTGTTGCAGCAGCGACTGGCTGAGCGATGTTATGGGCGTTATGGTGTTCATGATCTCATGGGTGAGCACGCGGATGAGCTTTATCCATGAGTCGACCTCACGGTTTGCCAGCTCGCCGTTGATGTCGCTGAACGCCACTATGCGCACCCGCTTGTTGCGCAGCGTGGTGTAGGTCTCCCGCACCGAGAGCGACCCGTCCGCAAACTGTTGCCCCACCTGCTCCATGTGGGTGAGAACGGAACGGTGCAGCAGACGTGTTGCCGCTACGTTATGCTGCAAGATGTGTCCTGCCTCATCGACCACGAGCAGACCTGTGCCTGCGGCGTCCATGATCTGTTCATAATATTTCTCTCGCTCCACAGCCTCGTCACGGGCGTTGACAAGGATCTGCTTTATGCGGTTTAGCGATTTGTTGAGCATGGCATCGCTGCCGCTCACCCCTTGGGTTGAGAACGAGAATGTGAAGTCGGAAGCATCGATGGCATCAAACATGAACGCTACCTTGCTAATGTTGCGGCGGTAGCTCAGATAGAGATGCACATAGCCCAAGACCATAACGGCAACGACGAGCACAAGGCACCAGATGAAAGATGTTGTTGTCATAGGCCGTAACGTTTTATCTTGTTATACAGAGTCTGTCGCGAGATGCCGAGCCTTGCTGCCACCGCCGACATGTTGCCTCCACACGACGCCATGGCGCGTTCAATCATCTGCCGCTCCATGTCGTCGAGCGTCTGCATGCTCTCCACCTGAAGCGGCGGTTGCTGCGTGTCAGCGGCACCCACCGTGCCGTCATCAATGTCGTCAGGAGCGATGGTGTTGCCGTCGGCCATGATGACGGCACGTTCCATGGCGTGTTGCAGCTGTCTTATGTTGCCATGCCATGACAGCCTCTCCATCTTGCGTTCAGCCTCTGGCGAGAGCCTCATCTCCACCTTATTATATATGTCGGCATAACGCTTCACGAATATGCGTGCCAGCGGCACGATGTCCTCACGTCGCTCACGCAGCGGCGGCAGATGCAGCCGGATGGTGTTTATGCGGTAGAGCAGGTCCTCGCGAAACTGTCCGTCGAGAACCATGCGGTCGAGGTCGCGGTTGGTGGCACACACGAGGCGCACGTCAATGGCTATGGGTTTGCTGCCACCCACGCGCACGATGGTGCGGCGTTGCAGGGCTGTGAGGAGCTTTGCCTGAAGCGCATAGGAGAGGTTTCCTATCTCGTCGAGGAAGAGCGTGCCGCCCTCTGCCATCTCAAACTTGCCCGGTTTGTCGGCTTTGGCATCGGTAAAAGCGCCTTTCACATGACCGAACAGTTCGCTCTCAAAGAGGGTCTCGCTCACCGCTCCCATGTCGATTGGCATCATGGGTGCCGAGGCACGGTGCGACAGATGGTGGATCTCGCGTGCCAGCACCTCCTTGCCCGTGCCGTTCTCACCTGTTATGAGGATGTTGGCATCGGTCACCGCCACCTTTTCCACCATCATGCGCAGCTGACGCATGGCGTCGCTCTCGCCCCACACCATGTCTCCTGTCTGCGGCGCGGGTTGAGCGTCATGACTCTTAGGCTGGTGTTTGTCGCGTGCGGCACACAGCGTGTCGAGCATGCGCTGGTTGTCGAAAGGCTTCACGATAAAGTCGGCAGCCCCTTCTTTTATTCCTCTCACCGCAAGGTCTATGTCGGCGTATGCCGTGAACAGCACCACCTCCGCTTGCGGACAGCAGCGTTTGGTCTCGCCAAGCCAAAACAGGCCCTCACCACCGTTGTTGACGCCACTGCGGAAATTCATGTCGAGCAGCACCACGTCGGGCTTCATCTCGCGCAACCTTGCAGGCAAGGCGGCGGGTGTGGCTATGGTTTCGATAGAAGCAAACTGTGCCTCTGCCAGCATCTTAACGGCTGTCAGTATGGCGCGGTTGTCGTCAACGATGAGTAGTGATCCTTTCTTTGTCATGTCTTGAAAACTTTTCTGTTACGGCAAAATTAAAAAAATATTGCCGATGGAGCAAACCGATTAGATGTTTTTATGAAAGAAATTGAGATGTGGGAGTGAAGACCTTGCAACGCCGTTTTCCCTTTTTCTCACACCTTTGTAAAGTTTCTTGACACCACTGTCCAAAAATTTTACACTCCCAATTTCCGCATCCTGAGCTAACTATCTGATAATCAGCAGTAGCGTCGTTTTGGCACACATTTGGCACGTTTAAAAGCGTATGATAACATGCAAAAAAAAGAACAAGACAGGAAAAAAATATGAACAAGAAAACAATTCTTCCACTCGCCATCACGCTGGCTCTCGCGCTGAACGCATCGGCACAGACACCTGCCGACACGCGCCACACAGCAGCATGGAGCATGGACAGCTGCATGAGCTACGCCGTGAAGCACAGCACCGACGTGCAGCTTCAGCTGGTAGAGCGCCGACAGGCACGCGCCGACTACCGTTGGGCAAAGGCTGGCTTCCTGCCCCAGGTGGGAGCGAACGTGAGCACACAGTGGAGCTGGGGACGAGGCATCAACCCCGAAACAAACGTCTACACCGATGTCACGACCTTCAACAACTATTATAACCTCTACGCATCGCTCACCGTGTTCGACGGCATGCGCACCATCAACGCGTTCCGACAGGCCCGTCTGCTGCGCCGCTCCTCTGATGCTGCCGTGGCTAAAGCTCGCGATGCCAAGGCTATAGAGGTGATGCAACTCTATGCGGAGGCTGCTTACGCTCAGGCAAGCATAGAGCTGGCAGCCCAGAAGCTCAACGAAAGCCGACAGCTGCTCACACGCACACAGCGCATGATGGAACTGGGCACGAAGAGCCGCCCCGATGTGGCACAAGTGGAGGCACAGGTGGCAGAAGACGACTACGCCCTCACTCACCAACGCAACGAGGCCACGCGCACGCTCCTGGCGCTGAAGACGGCGATGAACTATCCGGCAGACAGCACGCTGGCCATCATCACGGATCCGTCATTGCTGTTTAGCTCATCGGCTACAAACGCGACAAAAGGAGGATACACAACAAAAGATGCCGCCGCCATAAGCGCCTCGTTTCAGGCCATCTCTCCCGAGGTGGCCACGGCTGTGGCAGAGGAGCGTTCTGCCCGTTACACATGGCTTCAACAGCGTGGCGCTCTCCTTCCCACCATCTCGTTGGAGGGTGGCATCAGCACCAACTATTACAAGAATCTCTCTCAGAAAGGCTCTGTCGACGCGTTTGCCACGCAGATAAAGAACAACCGCGGCGAATATTTCGGCATCAGCCTTTCTATCCCTATTTTCAACGCTTCATCATGGAAGGCTGCGCGACGCGCCAAGAGCAGTTGGCAACAAGCACAGCTGAAGCTTGACGACACGCGCCGACGCCTTCACGACAACATCTTCCAAGCCGTCATGGACCGCGACGGCTACGCCAAGGAGACCGTCCAGATGGAACGTAAGGTCTTAAGCGACTCGCTCGCCCATCATCTCAACGCCCGCAAGTATGACGAGGGCATGCTCTCCACCTTCGAGCTCCACACCTCATCGCAGACGCTGCTGCAAAGCAAGATAAAACTGCTGCAAATGCAGATGCTCTTGGGCATCAAGCAACGGCTCGTAGAATATTATAAATGTGGAAAGTTGAATGTGGAATGAAGAGAAAAGATGAGAAAAGATGAGAAAAGATGAGAAAAGGAAGAGAAAAGATGAGAAAGGAAGAAAAAAGGAAAATAATAAGAAATGAAAAAGTAAAAGAATGAGGAATTGTAAAGAAAAGGAAATCGCTTCGCTCATTAAGAACTGAGAATATAAGAAACAAAAAATCAAACCTTCCCAAGCGCCCAAGGCATATCACTCCCCTCCATAAGGGGAGGGGTGAGCCGCCCAAGGGCGGCGAGGGGGAGGGGCTTTAATTATGGACATACAACTTAACAACCCTCATCACGCCATCCCCCGCAAATATTGGGCATGGATAGGCGGTGGCGCAGCAGCCTTGTTGCTGCTGGGATGGCTGGCCTTTGGTGGCTTGGCCGACACACAGAGTGTGGAACGTCGCGGACTGAGCATTAGCGAGGTGCAGCGCAAGCAGTTTAACGATTATGTGAGCCTTGACGGAACGGTGGTGCCCGTGAGCGTGGTGCAGATCAGTCCCGAAGAGGGCGGCGTGGTCATGGAGAAAGTGGCAGAGGAAGGCACGAAGGTGCGCAAGGGCGATGTCATTGTGCGTCTGAGCAACTCAAGCCTTGACCTGCAGATCCTTAACGCCGAGAGTGAGCTGGCAGAGAAGCAGAACATGCTGCGCAACACGCAGATAAGCATGGAGCAGGAGGCGCTGACCAACCGCAACGACCAGCTGCAACAGAACATGGAGGTTGAGCGCAAGCGACGTAAGGCTGCCCACATGGAGACGCTCTATAAGGAGCAGCTCATATCGCGCGAGGATTATCTCGAAGCAAAGGAAGACTATCAGTTGGCGCAAAAGAAGCACGCTCTCATAGGCAAGCGCATATCGCAAGACGCAAAATATCGTAAGGTGCAGACGGCACAGATGACCGACAACCTCGACAACATGCGACGTAACCTGGAGATGGTGCGCGAGCGTAAGGCAAAACTCAACATCTGCTCGGCTATAGACGGCGAGGTGGGATCGCTCGATGTGGAACTGGGACAGAACATTGCGCCAGGACAGAAGATCGGCGTGGTGAACGACATGACCGACTACAAGATCCAGGCGATGTGTAATGAGCACTACATTGACCGTGTGCACAAAGGGCTGACGGCCAACTTCTCACAGAACGGCAAGACATACGCCGTGACGGTGAGCAAGGTGTTCCCCGAGGTGAAAGACGGACGGTTCAAGATCGAACTGCGCTTCACGGGCAAACGGCCGGAGAACATACGCACAGGTCAGACCTACTATCTCGACTTGCAGCTCGGCGCCTCTTCGCAAGCCCTCGTCATCCCTAAAGGCACATTCTTCAGCACCACAGCAGGAGCATGGATCTTTGTGCTCGACAAGAGTGGAAAGAAAGCGTATCGCAGAAAGATAACGCTGGGACGACAGAACCCTAAGTTCTATGAGGTCATTGAAGGTCTGGAGGCTGGTGAAAAGGTGATAACCAGCGGGTATGAAGGATTTAAGGAAGGGGAGACGTTGAGGATTAAATAGGAAGCCCCTCCCCCTCGCAGCCCTCTGGGCTGCTCACCCCTCCCCGTTGGAGAGGGGAGTAATATGCTTGACCAATAGCGTTTTTAGAGAGGATTTTCCTTAAAGAGAGAGGCTTGGGTATTTATATTAGCTGAAAAACATTTATTATAAAATCATAAGATTATGAGTTTTGAAATTAAAACCATTAAGTCGTATTTCACGTTTCTATCGCGAAACAAGACTTACACATTCATCAACGCGTTTGGATTCTCGCTCAGCTTGATGTTCGTCATCATCATTGGGCAGTACGCTAAACAAGAGTATGGCGTGGACAAGTCGATAGACAAGGCCGACCGCATATTCTCCGTAGGCATGAAGTTTGGCGAAGAGTTTGCCGCTGCAGACCAGTATATAGAGGGAACGCACTGGCGCGTGCAACGAATGCTGAACAAAATGCCGGGCGTAGAGATGACCTGTGGAGCAACTATGGCGCAAAGCGACATCATGGGACCTACGGGCGACATGGTGATGACCGACATTATGTTTGCCGACTCCACCTTCTTCCGCATGTTTTCTATCCCCGTGGTTGAGGGCGACCGCAACCATGTGCTCGACCAGCCTAACGCGGTGGTGGTGAGCGAGGCCTATGCCCGCAGGATGTTCGGCAATGTAGACCCCGTGGGGCGCCCTCTCTATTTTGAAGACGACACCACGAAGACATCGCCCATGCGCGTGACAGGCGTGTTCACATCTACTGAAGGCACATCGTTCAAGCCTACAGACATGATAACACGCTTCGAGCTGGTAAAGCAGTTTAACTCTTCGCTCACAAGCGAACAGATGAACAACGCTACTGGCTCAAACGTGTTCCTCTTGGCCAAAGAGGGCATAGACCTGACAACAAAGGAGGCGCAACTTGACAAAGTGCAAAGAGATGGTGGCTTCTGGATTTATCAGTCAAAGAATGAGGGCGCTGTAAAGACTAAGGTGGTAAGATTTTCTGACCGTTATTTCTCCAAATTCCAGCCCTCAAGCGGCACAGGTAGGGAGAACGCACGACATGGCGACAAGAAGATTGTAAACATCTTGTTTGCCGTGGGTCTCGTCATCTTGGTGTTCTCGATAATCAACTATGTGAACCTCACCGTGGCGCAAGCATCGTCACGCGCCAAGGAGATGGCGACACGCCGACTGCTCGGCTCGCAGCGCTCGGGCATCATGACACGCCTCATCGCGGAGAGCATGCTCATGTGTCTGCTGTCGCTCATCGTGGGCGTGGTGCTGGCGGTCGCTGCCCTACCCTACGCTGCACAGTTGCTTAACACCACCATGGAGCAATCGGCGTTGTTCACACCGGGCAACATCCTCATGGCCATCGCGTTTGTCGTGGTGGTGGGCGTGCTGTCGGGCATCATCCCTGCCGTGGTCATCTCCCGCGCCAAACCCATCGATGTGGTGCGCGGCACCTTCCGCATGAAGATGAAGATGCGTTTCAGCAAGGTGTTCATCGTGTTCCAGAACATCATGACCATCATGATGATCGGCTGCGCCTTGACCATGGTCTTGCAGGTTAGACATCTGGTAAACGCGCCGTTAGGCTACAACCATGAGCATGTGCTCTCGCTGCCGGCATCAGATGACAGCACGCAGATGGCCAACTATACCGCCGAACTGCGTAAGATGGCGTGCGTGGAGAACGTGTCGTTATGTATGGGACATCCGCTCAACGGTGGCAACAACAACACGGTGACCTATGACGACGGCAAGACGCTGAGCTTCCAGATAATGTATGGCGACGAACATTTCATGCCGCTGCTGGGCCTACACCTCTTGCGCGACAATCATGTGGACGACGAAGAGGGCGTGTTCGTGAACCGACAGACGCTGAGCGAACTGGGGCTGCCGCTTGACGCGAAATATATCATGATGCGAGATGAACGCTTGCTTGTGCGCGGCGTGCTCGCCGACTTCCACATTCGCGGCATTATGGATGAGCAACATCCTGTGCTCCTGTTCATCCAGAAGAACATTAAGTGGCCGTGGGCAATATTGGTGAAGGTGAACGGCGATGAGACTGAAGCCTACAACAAGATAAATGAGCTGCTCAACACCTCCATTGACCACAATTTGAAAGCGACGCTCACGATTTTATCCTC
>OGXZ01000800.1_pt1 | contig 18605 bp, 9 predicted proteins | sample 1576431 | NCBI WGS metagenome assembly OGXZ01 (sample SAMEA3541590, study PRJEB24748) | human gut metagenome | biome: human gut; feature: human-associated habitat; material: faeces | place: China | collected 2012
TATGCCATCCTGCTGTTTCTTTGCATCTTTTTTATCAAAATAACGGTTATTGAAACCCGCATTAATCGAGGGCAGTATCACAGTATGAAAGTTTAGCGTTTCGGTATTCATATCGAGTTTGCCCTCGGTGACAACCGATGCGGCAGAGCCCAGGACGGTGATCCTAGGGCTGGTAAAAACGCCATTGTTGAATTTTCCTTCAACATGAAGCGAATCAAAGCCAAAGCCTTGCCCGAAGACGTCATGGAAATCGAAGACAAGACGTCGTAGCAGGTGTTGCATGGACAATAGTCCAAGAATACGGCCTGCGCCGGGTTCGATTTGTAAAAACTCACCCTGTGCAAAGTCGCCCTTGAGTTGACCGGAGAGGGTGGAGAGTTTCCCATCGCTAGGACCGCCATTCCAGCGTAATGTGGCATTGAGTTCGCCAGGAGCCCCTTTGAGAGCGTTGGCATATTGCAAACTATCGAGGACTTGTCCCATATCGACAATTTTGGCGTGTAACAGTAGTTTGGTTTGATTTACCTGGTCGAAAGTCCAGGCGCCTGTGACGCGCAAATGAGCACCCGCATTGGTAATCTGCAGGTCGTCAATAGTCCACTCCTTCGCACTCAGGCTCGCTTCCAAATGCGCACTTCCTATACGACGATTATTCCATCTCAAGTCATCAATGTTTAGCGCAATATTGGGAAGTTTGTCGAGGTGTGTGTTGTCCTTTGAGAGTACCTGTTCAATCTCATCCGTATCCTCATCGTTAAGATAGAGCCGATCAAAGTGTCCCTCCAGGCGATTAAGGGTTTGGTCGGGGTTGCACTTGACGTTAACCCACCCGTTGGCGTTGTCGCTGACGGTCTGTAGATGCCACGTTTTATTAGGAAGTGCGGTGATGCTGAGCCCGACTTGGTTGAAGAGCCGATTCTTAAACACCAGGTGATCGGTAGTGAGCTTGAGGGTTTTCAGAGGCCAGTTGTTCGAGGAGCTTGACGTCATTTCTGTTAGCCCTAGCCATGCGTCAAGATTCAGTTTAGGAAAAGCCGCTTCAATCTGTATGCCTTGGGCGTTAATATTCAAGTGCTTAACGTCACCCAGATAAATGGTTCCAGAAAACGACTGCGGATCGAGGGATGGGTTAAAGGCTAATTTGGCATTCAACCGTGAGGCCATCTTGATGGAGAGTGAGGCCTGATTTCGATTCAAGTAGTCAAAGGAAAATTGCGTCTCCCATGCCTCAGGTTCGGCCTTACTAAAAGGATCTGGGAAATAAAGTGCTAGGCCTTTAAGATTGGTTTTGCCATTAACGCTAAACCCTGGAGCGTGACTACTCCAGGTTACATCCACGCTCAACGGAGTGCTACCCTGGATCTTGCTAGGTAAGGACTCACTTAACGCGGATAACCGTCCCCATTTCACCAGCTCATCACTGCCGAGTTGCGTTTGGATATGCAAGGTGGTTCGTGGCCCTTGAGTGGTTTGTGTGAGTTCAAAGGCCGACTGATGGAGTTGACCCATGAGAGGGGTAGGAATCGAAAAACCTCTTTCCGTGACGTTGAGTTGTCCGTGTAATCCTCGCACTACGGGCCACTGTGGGGCAAAAGTGAATTGATTATCCTCCAACGTTGTCGCAATCTGTACCTTGGCTTTTTCGGGATTATCAAGAGGAATTTCAAGATGCAACGACGTCAGTGTTTTGCCGAGTCCCTTCGACTCTTTAAAGAGGTTCGACGTTACGTTAGATAAAAAGGGTGTGTCATTGAGGTACTGTATCACGCGCGATAAGTCGCCCGAGATATCCCCGTCCACGGCAAGAATAGGATGGGAAAAATCCGGAATGCTGACGCTCGCATTTTGGCTTTTCAAACCATGACTGAGCACTTGCGTGCCCTGAATACTCATACCGTTGCCTTCAAAACGTAGGGTTGCCTCAATGTCGCTCAGTAACGGCCAAGTTGCAGAGGGGCTATCGACATTGTCCTTTGAGTGGCCTGGCATGAAATTAAGTTGCCCGTCGCGAATTCGACCTTGAATAATAAAGTGATGATTTTCAGAAGAGGGTTGACTCCAAGGAAAGTCAATGAGAGGGCCTTGAACATCGAAAGAGCCTTCCGTCACCTCTCCTTTGAGCAGGGCTTTCTTTAACCAAGATAAAGTCGTGTTGCCAATGCTTGTCGGCAGATAGTTCACAACAGCGGGTCCATGGGCTCGTAAAATTTTCCCTTTCAGCCAAAGAGTTCCATAGTTATCGTCAGCCTTCCATGCTCCTTTCCCTTCAAGCGCAGCGTCGGGATTCGCAATGGAAAAATGTGTCAGTTCCACGGACGGATAGTTTCCCAATACTTGAAGCTTGGCTTTGAGATTGAGTTGGTCAAAAAACATGGTAGGTTGAAGAAATAGTCCAGGGAAGCGTGCTTGGGCTTTTGAACTATTCAGAATAATTTGTATCGCTTGTCCTTGCTCGCCCGTTATGGAGCCAGTGAGGTTGCTAAAACTTGGCCAAAGAGGCTCATTGTTTTGAAATGAGAGGTGATCAAATTCCGTGTGGATAGACCAATTTTGGATATCCAATGGATTGTCTTGGACGTTAAACGAGAAGTTTGTCAAGCGCCCCGAGAAGCGATGTTGCGAGAGTGCTGTTTGTATCTCTTCAGGGATTGGAAGATGCAGGACATACTGACGCCAAACCCCCAAATCCAACTGCTCTCCTTTGAGCAAGTATTGCGCATGCAAAGGCGTTTGAAGACGAGAAACTGACAGTTGGGGAATCCAAACTTCACGTTTGGATTTCTCGTTTTCTGTCAGTTGGAGATTGATGGCTTCAAGAGTGGTCGATTTTCCTGAGTTGGTTTCTTCGTCATTGAAAATAAGGCGAGAAGATAACCTCTGCATGCCAAGTGGGGATTGTTGAGGGGAAAACTGGACGTTAACGTTTTGTAAGTTAATGTCTGATAGGGCGTGGACCAGCGTGTTATTTTTAAACGTTAGCCACGCTGTGAGTTGTCCTTGCCCAGACAATAAGGGAGTAGCGACGTCGAGCTGATTCAGAAATTTGGCGATATCGATGTTAGAGCTCGAAATATAGAGTTCTCCGCCCATGTTTAGTGGGGCGCTAGAGGATGGAATGATCGACTTTTGTAGTTTACCGATAATGCGCAGTGTCTCAATCGAACCGGTATGGTTTTGGGCTTCCAGAGCAAACTGCCAGTTCAGCAGATGCTGCACAAATTGAAACTGGACATGGCGTAACGAAATCGAGGCGTTGTTTGGGTTGAAAGTATCGCGATAAGAGATTTCACCATTCAATATTTCCAATTTGCGTTGTCCCTCAAGCTTGAGGGCTAATCGCCCGAGAGTTGAGAGCCCGCCCTGCGAATTTCCAGAGGTGTTAAAGCGCATTCCCGCGATGGCATATTGATTTTCCCCGATACGTTCAATAGCCAGTTTGGGTTGGATGATTTGGAGAAGATTAAAACGAGGCTCTAAGTGCCAGAGACTGCTCCAAGATAAACGGGCATAGACTTTAGGGAGCTCAAGAGTGCCTGTGCGGTCTTCATTTGATAAGGTTAAATCTTCAAGTGTTATGGTAGGCCAAAAGCGATCAAAACCCCCTTTGATCTGTTTCGCCTGGATTTGAATACCCGTTCGTTCACTCAGATAGTCCAAAATATCATCTTGATGAACGTTCATTTGTGTGCAGAACAGCCAGCGCCCCACAATGAGACAGATTGCAAGAAAAAAGTAAACTCCCACAAGCGTCCACCATACAAGATGGCGATAACCTTGATGTGAGGCGTGTGTTGCTCGAGAGCCTGTGGAAGTCATAGTGGCCATAGAAAATTAGAATGGGAATGTTCTCATCATAGAGGAAAGTCACAAGAGACTAAAGTGTAGTTTGAGTGAATTTGGGATTCAAACGACAGTATGATAAACGAATCGACGAGTTTTTCAGCGAGATAACGTTATGACCATGGAGACCCCTTCTTTCTCTGAGGTATTGTCTTGTTCACCTTTTGTGGAGCGCGCTTTACAGGCGATGTGTGCGAGCAAAGACGAGCAGGCAAACGAATGGACACGGCTTTTGGAGAAAGAGTGGTCCAGGGAAGATTTATCTCAGAGAGTTTCCTCTCTTGAGGACTCGGACGCATTGCGGCTCGGGTTGAGAACATTGCGTCGAGAGTTGATTGTTTCGCTGATCGCACAAAACAGTACTCATCGTATCGGCTACGAAGATGTGGTTCGCATTATGAGCGACTTTGCTGAGCTGAGCGTTTCTCAAACGGTTAGTGTGTATGCTCGAGAGCTGAGTCAACAATTCGGTATCCCGATGAATGCGCAAGGGATACCTCAAGATCTGATCGTCGTAGGGATGGGGAAACTTGGCGGACGAGAACTGAATGTTTCGTCTGATATTGATTTGGTGTTTCTCTACGATGAAGATGGGGAAACACAAACGACTCCCGTCAGCCCGCATGCGCGTCGCAACGTCAGTGTATATGAGTTTTATGAACGTCTTTCACGCCGTATCATTCCCGCGCTCAACGACATTGAGGGGCCTGGGTTTGTTTTTCGCGTGGATATGCGATTGCGACCTAACGGCGAGTCGGGCCCCATTGTGTGTTCATCGGGGATGCTTGAAGAATACCTCTATGCACAGGGGCGAGATTGGGAGCGGTTTGCTTGGTTAAAAGGCCGGGTCGTTAATCAATCCGTGTTTACGACACCAGAACAATTTCGTAGCCAAGTGAAGACGGTTGATGACTTGGTTCGTCCCTTTGTCTACCGAAAGTATTTGGATTTTGGGGCATTGGAATCACTGCGAAAACTTCACGAACTTATTCGTGCAGAAACCTCTCGACGCGAACGCTCCCGAGGAGAACATTCGGTTAACGTGAAATTGGGACGTGGGGGTATTCGTGAAATTGAGTTTCTGACTCAGACCATGCAAATCATACGTGGGGGACGTGATCCACAGCTACGAGGCCGATCGACGTTGAGCATGTTGGCACTTCTTGGACAAGAGGGGATTTTGCCCAATGAGACGGCTAAACGTTGTCAAGAAGACTACATATTTTTGAGAAATCTGGAGCATGCCATTCAATATGTCAATGATGAGCAAAGCCAGTTACTCAATGTCGATAGTGAGCAAATGACCAAGGTCGCAGGTTTGTTGGGGGTGCCGCCCCAGAGTCTTTGGGAGCATTTGCAAACGGTTCGTAATAGAGTCGCCGTGGCTTTTGATGGCATATTCCAAGTACACGAACCTCAGTCAAACAATGCGGATTGGCCTCTGGGATGGGAGACTGGGACGCCAAGTACACGAGAAGCCGTGTTAGCGCACCTGTCGCGCTTGGGATATGGGGAGGCGTCGGAAGAAATTTGGGATCGCTTACTTCGCCTAGTAGGAGGTAAGTGGACGTCAGGTATGTCGGATACCTCAAGAGAGCGTATGCAACGCCTGTTGCCCGTCATCGTGGATGGGTGCCCTCATTGGCGAAATCCCCATAGTGTGCGTAGTGCCAGCGCTGCCGAGGTGTTATCGAGGTATCTGCGACTTTTAGAGACCATTGCCGGCCGCTCGACCTATGTCTCGCTTCTTTTTGAGTACCCTAAGGCAGCGGAACGGGTTGGACATGTGCTCGCCGCTAGTCGATGGACAGCTGATTTTTTGAGTAGACATCCCATCATTTTGGATGAGTTGGTTGCTCATCGGGAAAAGGGGTTTGACGATTTTACGCCAGTGAATTGGCGTCCTTGGGCAGAACGTCTACACCGCGAACTGATGTCCGCAACCGGGGATCAAGAACGACAGATGAACATATTGCGTGATGAACATCACGCAGCTCTTTTCCAACTGCTCATTGCGGATTTGGACGGTCGCTTTAGTGTTGAGCGATTGGCGGACCAACTCTCGGCGTTGGCAGATGCTGTTTTGCAGCAAATTATTGATTTAGCCTGGCACAGCTTAACGTCACGACATTGCGAGCAACCCAAGTTTGCTGTGATTGGCTACGGCAAGCTGGGTGGAAAGGAGCTCAGTTACGATAGTGATTTGGATTTGGTATTCATCTACGATGATGATGCTCCTGAGGCAGAACAGAATTACATGAGACTTGTGCGCCGTATGATGAGTTGGCTCACACTGCAGACGTCCTCGGGCAAGCTATTCGATGTTGATTTACGTCTCAGACCCAATGGGGAGAGTGGTCTCATTGTGACCCCCTTTAAGATGTTCTGTCGCTACCAAGATAACGCGGATGGGACGGGGGCCTGGTTTTGGGAACATCAGGCACTTACGCGGGCCAGATTTGTCGCTGGCGATCTTGATTTGGGGGCGGCTTTTGAAAAACAACGTGAACAAGTGTTGATAAAGAAACGGCAACCTGATCAAACGCGTGAGGAAGTACTAGCGATGAGAGAAAAAATGCATCAGGGACATCTCAATCGCTCCAAGTGGTTTGATCTCAAACATGACAGAGGTGGCATGGTTGACGTTGAATTTATTGTGCAGTGGTGTGTGCTCACCTACAGTCATCAGTACCCTGAGCTTGTTAATAATTTGGGTAATATTTTGTTGTTAGAGAAAGTGGCGAATTTAGGCTTATTGCCTCAGCCATTGACCTCAGAGGTGGTTAAGGCCTACCGACATTATCGGCAGTTGCAACATGAGATTCGCCTCAACATGGGAGAGAGCTCGCCAGCTCGTGTAGCACCTGAGAGTGTGGCTCAAGAGAGGACTTCGGTGATGCGCTTGTGGCAATGGGTCTTTGGTGAGAAATTAGAGCAGGCTAAATTGTCGTTAAGCTCGGTAGAGCGGAGTAACATATAGGGTAAACCATAATATTTATCGCAAACCAAAGAGCAACATAGCAATCATGCCTATTTCGGTTTCAGACTATAAAGCCCCTAGTTGGTGTCGGGGTGGCCATTTGCAAACAGTGATTCCCGCTAAACTCTCACATCGCCCTCGAGTGAACTATCGCCGGGAGCATGTGGAGACACCCGACGGCGATTTCGTGCTTTGGGACTGGGTCACGCCAGAGCCCGTGGCAGCCGATGTTCCTGTATTGGTATTGTTTCATGGACTAGAAGGCTCAAGTCATAGCCACTATGCGCTTTCGCTCATGAACGAATGTGTACAGTGGGGCTGGCGAGGGGTGGTGGCGCATTTCCGCAGTTGTGGCGGTGAACTCAATCGGCTTCCTCGAGCGTATTTTGCGGGGGACACGCAAGAATGTTCTTGGGTTTTAAATACGATTAAAGCGCGTTACCCACAAGCGCCTCTTTATGCTGTTGGCGTCAGTCTTGGTGCTAATATGCTCAGTAAGTATCTGGGGGACTTGGGCGAAAGTGCGGCCTCTACGGTCAAGGCGGCGGTTGCTATTGGGGCTCCGTTGGATCTTGTTGCGGGTAGCGAGCGTATTAGTAAAGGGGTCAATATTTTCTATGCCAATATGTTCCTCTCTACGCTAAAGCCCAAATTGGAAGCGAAAGCGAAACGCTTTCCCGAGTTGTTTGATATCGGGGCTGTTCGGCGTTGTCGAACCATGTACGATTTTGATTCCATTTATACGGCTCCCATCCATGGCTTTAGTTCAGCAATGGAGTACTGGCAGAAGTGCTCATGCAAACAGGTGTTGCCTGATGTTCGGGTGCCGCTGCTGTTTTTGAATGCCAAGAATGATCCTTTTTTGCCGTCTTGGTGCCTGCCTACCGAGCATGAAGTGAGTTCATACGTCGTAGGTGAGTTTCCCGATGAGGGCGGTCATATTGGATTCCCTCAAGGGCAAGCACCTGGTGACTTGTTGTATTTACCAACGCGGATACAGCGGTTTTTCAGTACAGGTCGATAGGTGCAGTGAGGAGTATTTTTTTCTTTTCTCTTTCCTTAGACAGCATTTTTCCTAAAGTGGAGGTGGCGATTCTCTGCTAAGCTTAGCCAAGAGCCATGAGTAAACGAGCAACCGCGGGCCTATTGATGCGTTGCGCCTGCCTCGTTTGCCGTTTGGTTGTTTCTGATCTTTTGTGAGTCTGCCATGCCGACCCCTCAGCTGTCATCTCGAGCACAAGTAGGTATCCTTCTGATTAACACGGGCAGTCCCGATGCGCCTACCCCTATTGCTGTTAAGCGCTATTTGGCCGAATTTCTCGGCGATCAACGCGTGGTTGAATTGCCGAGGTGGAAGTGGTGGCCGATTTTGCATGGCATTATTTTGCAAGTCCGTCCCAAACAATCTGCCAAACGCTATCAAGGGGTATGGACACAGAATGGTTCTCCGTTGATTTATATCTGTCAGCAGATGGCTGCAAAGCTGGAGAAGAGTCTTCAGGATGAACGCGTTCGTGTCTTCTCGGCCATGTGTTATGGCCATCCTTCTGTCAGAGAAGCTATGGATGAGATGCGACAAGAGGGCATTAAAAAAATTTTGGTTTTGCCCCTCTTTGCTCAATATTCGGCTCACACAACGGGGTCTTGCTTAGATAGTGTTTTTCGTGTCTGCTTAGCAAGTCGCGACATTCCAGAATTGCGAACTGTGCACGATTATCATATGGATCCTCTGTACATTCAGGCTCTGAAAACACATATTGAACAGTACTGGAAGCAGTTTGGTCGCCCTTTCGAATCGGGGGGAAAACTGATACTGAGCTTTCATGGTATTCCCGCGGCCAGTATCACCAAGGGGGACCCCTATCGTAGCCATTGTGAAAAGACGGCCGAGGCACTTGCGACATCGCTAGGTTTATCAGCTGAACAATGGACAATGGCCTTTCAATCGCGCTTTGGTCGTGAGGAATGGCTTCAGCCCTATACGCGTCCTTATGTGGAAGCGTTGGCCGAGCAAGGTATTCGTCGCATTGACGTGTTTTGTCCTGGGTTTTCAGCGGATTGCTTAGAGACGCTTGAAGAGATCAATGACGAATTGCGCCACGCTTATTTGGATCATTTACTTAAAGATACTTCAGGAGAGTTTCATTACATTCCCGCGATCAATGACTCTACTGAGGCCATTGCGGCCTACCGAGCAATCGTAGAGAAACATTTACAGGGCTGGCTCAAGGGGTAGGGCTTGAAAAAAAGCGAAACCGCCCCCATATACTAAATACTAAGAGCGAGTAGTGAGATCATTGTTCTCGCAACAGATTTCTTTGAAGAAATTTCTTCACGTCAAAAAATAACATCGGAGCAAGACATGTCGGAAAATGCGAACGACTTAGATAAGCAGACTTCTGGTCAGGTTGAGGAGCAAGGCACAGAGCCTGCTTGCCAGTGCCAAGCTGATGAGGCTACTGAGCAAGAAGCTCCTAAACAAGTGATGACGCTTGAGGAGTTGCAGGCTGCTCTTAAGCAGGCCGAGGCCAAAGTGGTGGAACACTATGATTTGTATGTTCGAGCCATGGCTGAGTTGGAAAATACACGTCGTCGTTCGGCAGAAGATGTGCAAAAGGCGAGAAAGTTTGGCATTGAAAAATTCGCCGAGAACCTTTTACCTGTCGTGGATAGCTTAGAGAAGGCTTTGGAAGTAACCAAAGATTTACCCGAGAGTCCCATTCGTGAAGGTATGGACACCACCTATCGTCAACTCATCCATGCTTTGGACGTCTCCGCTATGAAGCCTATCGATCCCAAGGGAGAGGTTTTTGATCCTCATACCCAACAGGCGATAGCCATGGTACCCGCACCCGAAGGTGTGAAATCGGGGTGTGTCGTTGAGGTGTTCCAACGCGGATGGAAGATTGCGGATCGCGTTCTTCGTCCGGCTATGGTGAGCGTGGCTCAGTAATGACCTAGTCGGAACATTCACGCATCAGATGAGAGGCGCTTCTTGAAGAGGTGCCTCTTTTTTTTGATTTCACGTGAATGTCGAAAATGTAATTTTTTATGACTGACTGAAGAAATGAACTTGAAAAAAACTAGATAGTCCCCATATAGGGATTAAAGCAAGAGAGCAAGTTGAGCATTTCAACAAGCTCGAAGGAAAGTTTCGAAAGTTCCTGTTTGCGTTGATCATGCACGTTGGCACTGGTGCTAAACGAATAAGACATGCTTCACAATCAGACAACTCATTTTTAAGGATAGCAACACTATGGCAAAGATTATTGGTATTGACCTTGGTACCACCAATTCGGCAGTGGCCGTAATGGAAGGGGAAAAAGTCAAGGTTATTGAAAATAGTGAAGGCGCCCGTACGACACCCTCCATCGTTGCTTACATGGATAATGGTGAAGTTTTGGTTGGCGCTCCCGCGAAACGTCAAGCTGTGACCAACCCGAAGAACACGCTTTACGCAGTGAAGCGTTTGATTGGTCGTCGTTTTGATGATGCCGAAGTGCAAAAAGATATCGGTTTGATGCCTTTCACGATCACTCGTGCTGACAACGGTGACGCTTGGGTTGAAGCGCAAGGTAAGAAGCTCGCTCCTCAGCAGGTCAGTGCGGAAGTGCTTCGCAAGATGAAGAAAACAGCTGAAGACTACTTGGGTGAGCCCGTGACTGAAGCGGTCATTACGGTTCCTGCCTACTTCAACGACTCTCAGCGTCAGGCCACGAAGGATGCGGGTCGTATTGCCGGTTTGGAAGTCAAACGTATCATCAATGAACCGACGGCAGCTGCGTTGGCCTTTGGTTTGGACAAGGGCGGTAATGCAGACCGTAAGATCGCTGTCTACGACTTGGGCGGTGGCACGTTCGATATTTCCATCATCGACTTGGCTAACATCGACGGTGACAAGCAGTTTGAAGTTCTCTCTACCAACGGTGATACGTTCTTGGGTGGTGAAGACTTTGACCAGCGCTTGGTGGACTACATCATCAACGAGTTCCGTAAAGATACGGGCGTAGATTTGTCCAAGGATGTGTTGGCTCTGCAACGCCTCAAGGACGCCGCTGAAAAAGCGAAGATTGAATTGTCGAGCCGTCAAGAAACGGAAATTAACTTGCCTTACATCACGGCTGATGCGACGGGACCGAAGCACTTGAACCTCAACATCACGCGTGCCAAGTTTGAAGGCTTGGTCGAAGATTTGGTTCAGCGTACGGTGGAACCCTGCCGTAAGGCGTTGCGTGACGCAGGCCTCAATGTCTCCGATATCACTGACGTGATTTTGGTGGGTGGCCAGTCTCGTATGCCTCGTGTACAGGCTGTCGTGAAGGAGTTCTTTGGTAAGGATCCTCGCAAGGATGTGAACCCTGATGAAGCCGTGGCTATTGGTGCGGCTGTTCAAGGCTCCGTGCTTACTGGGGAACGTCACGATGTGTTGTTGTTGGACGTGACACCGTTGACCTTGGGTATTGAAACCTTGGGTGGTGTGATGACGGCCATGATCAAGCGCAACACGACGATCCCGACCAAGCACAGTCAGGTGTTCTCGACTGCTGAAGACAACCAGCCTGCTGTGACCATTAAGGTCTACCAGGGTGAACGTGAAATGGCTGCCTCGAACAAGCTTTTGGGCGAGTTTAACCTTGAAGGCATTCCGCCATCTCCTCGTGGATTACCTCAGATTGAGGTGACCTTCGATATTGACGCGAATGGTATCTTGCACGTCTCCGCTAAGGATAAGGCGACGGGTAAGGAAAACAACATTACCATCAAGGCGAGCTCGGGCTTGAGCGAAGAAGAAATCGAACGTATGGTGCAGGATGCGGAAGCCAACAAGGCTGAAGACCACCGTCGTTTTGAATTGGCTCAGTCTCGTAACATGGCTGATTCGGCTATTAGCCAGGTTCAAAAGACCCTCAAGGATAATGGTGAAAAGGTCGATAGCGCTGACCGTGCAGCTTGTGAAGAAGCGATCAAGGATGTTGAAGAAAAGGTTAAGGGCGAAGATAAGGACGCCATTGACCAGGCAGTTCAACGTTTGATGACCGCAGCTCAAAAGATTGGGGAAAAACTCAATAAGGCTGCGCAAGAACAGCAGGCTCAGTCGTCCAAGGATCAGCAGCAAAGCGCTGGTAACAAAGACGACGATGTGATCGATGCTGAATTTACAGAAAAGAAGTAATTCGTCCATGAGTACCTCGGGAGATTTTCCCGAGGCCTCATCGAGTCGGAAATCTTCGACGTTTTCGGTAAATTAATCACAGGCAACAAGGGTGGGCGCAGTCAATGCACCGACCCTTTTGCTGTTTAATAAAACAGCACCTTGTAAGTAGTCAATGCAAAACACACAAACACCGCACAACGGTGCTTTTACAGAGAATCACGATGGCTGATCAAGATTATTACGAGCTTCTCGGTGTGAGCCGTTCTGCCACAGCAGACGAAATTAAGAAGGCTTATCGCCGTATGGCGATGAAGTATCACCCTGACCGTAATCCAGGCAATAAGGAAGCGGAAGAAAAATTTAAACAAATCGGTGAGGCCTATGAAGTTCTCTCCGATGAACAAAAACGTGCGGCCTATGACCGTTTCGGCAAAGCTGGTGTTAACCAAAATGGTGGCCCGGGAGCAGGCGGTTTTGGTGGGTTCAACCAAGGCGGTTTTGGTGATGGATTTGCTTCAACCTTTGGAGACATCTTTAGCGAGATGTTTGGTGGTGGGCGTGCCGAGACTCGCACACGCGAACAGCGTGGAGGCGATATTCAGTATGACGCCGAAATCACTCTCGAAGAAGCAGCTAAAGGGGCTACGATAGACATTCGTGTTCCGACTTGGGACGAATGTCATACGTGTCATGGCACGGGTTGTAAACCTGGTACGGGTAAGAGCACTTGCCCGACATGTCACGGTCAAGGCGTGGTCAGAATGTCTAATGGACTCTTTACTGTTCAGCAGACTTGTCCTGAGTGCCATGGTAGTGGGGAAGTGATCAAGGATCCGTGCCCTGATTGCCACGGTGAAGGGGTCTTGCGTTCGGCAAGCACTATTTCGGTCACGATTCCTGCAGGCATTGACGACGGCCAGAGTATTCGTCTAGCGGGTAAGGGTGAGCCTGGCCGTAATGGTGGTGCCCCAGGCAACCTGTATGTACGGGTCTCCATTAAACCGCATGATCTCTTTAAGCGCGTGGATGATGACCTGCATACCGAGTTGCCCATTTCCTTTGTGACGGCTGCTCTTGGTGGTGATGTCGAAGTGAAGACCTTGGATGGTGTGTCACACATCACGCTTCCTGAGGGCACCCAAAGTGGAAAAACGTTCCGCTTGCGTGGTAAGGGCATCAAGAATGTTCGGACGAAAGAAGAAGGGGATTTATACCTGCATATTCGCGTGGTGACTCCCGTGAATTTGTCAGCTAAACAAAAGAGTCTGCTACGTGACTTTGATGCCTCTCTGAAAGAGGGTGGGGATAAGCACGAACCCGGAAAACAATCCTTCTTTGATCGGATGAAGGGCTTTTTCAGTGGCTAATCGTCATTGAGGCTCAGAGATACGAAAAGGCCATGAACCGAAATTCATGGCCTTTTCTCTACGGTCTGTGAGATGCTAGTGTCGTTCTTTACGATGTCTCACAAACCAGGTGAAGAACACAGGGACAAGAGCCGTAGCAATGATGGTAGCCAGCAGCATTCCTCCGAAGACCCCTGTGCCCATGGATTGACGAGCGGATGCTCCTGGTCCTGTCGCCATGACCATCGGTAAGACACCGAGGATAAAGGCGGCAGACGTCATCAGAATGGGGCGTAATCGAAGTTTTGCCGCTTTTAAAGCCGCTTGTGCTGGCGTTAGGGTGGCATTTTCTTCCATGAGTTGTTGAGCGAACTCTACAATCAAAATGGCATTTTTAGCGGTCAATCCGATGAGAACGAGTAGGCCAATCTGGAAGTAAATGTCATTGGCCATATCACGAAGTAAGAGCGATAAAAAGGCACCTAACATCGCAAATGGAACGGCCATCAGCACGGCTAATGGGAGTGACCAGCGCTCGTAAAGGGCTGCAAGGATGAGCATGACCATCAGCAGTCCATAGAGCAAGGCTAGGTTCGCCGAGGCGCCTATACGCTTTTCATGGTAGGCCTGGTCGCTCCATTCCACGCTGTAGCCTTGTGGTAGCACACGGCGAGCGACGTCTTCCACAATTTGAATAGCTTCACCCGATGACACGCCTTGAACAGCATTACCGATAAATTGCCCCGCTAAGTACCCATTGAAGCGTTTTAAGGAGTCCGTACCTGAGGTTCGCTCGACTGTGACAAGGGAGGCCACAGGGACCATCTCACCACCGCTTGAGCGTACCCAACCATTGGCTAAGCTTTCGGGGGTATCACGGAACTGTGCTTGAGCTTGCATAACGACACGATAGGTCTTGCCATTACGCGTAAAGTCGTTAATGTAGTTACCGCCGGTGAGGTAAGAGATGGTGTCGTAGACATCCGTTATCGAAACACCAAGTTGTTGGGCCTTGTCACGATCTACCGTCAAGAACAATTGCGGTGTATTGGCTTGAAGGAGGCTACGTAGTCCCGTGAGCTCAGAGCGTTCATGGAGGGCTTGCATGAACTGTTCCATGACTTCTTGCAGAAGTTGTGGATTGTCGGACCCTCTGGCAATGACATAACCCGAGAAACCGTTGGTTGATCCTAATCCTGGAATGGGAGCGGGAAGACTAGCAGAACCCGTGGCCTCGGAACTTTGTCGAATGAGCTTTTGCAACCGGATTTGCATATCCGCAGCGCTCTCTGTGCGTTCATCCCAAGGTTTGAGCTGGACGCTTAAACTGGCCGCGTTACTGCGAACGTCACCACTATTGCCATCAAAGCCTAGCATTGTGACAATCGAAGCAATGGCAGGCTCTTGTCGTAGAGTTTCTAAAATACTCAAACCGACCTTTTCAGTACGTTGGAAAGCTGCGCCTTCAGGTAATTGAAGCGCTACCCGAACCATGCCCTGATCTTCTTTGGGCAAGAAAGCGGTCGGTAAGGTTTGATAGAGGGTGTAGCTGCTCGCTATCGTCAGTATGAGGAAAAGCGCAGTGACCCATCGATGATGTAAAAGCCAATTGACTACACGGCCAAAACACTCCGTTAATGTAGCCAACCCACGGTTGAAGAAGCTAAAAAATGGAATTGTGTTTTTTTCGGAGTTTTGTGGTTTAAGTATCAAGGCGCACAACGCAGGGGTCAGGGTAAGGGCGATAAAGCCAGATAGACTGACACTCACCGCAATGGTGACTGCAAATTGGCGGTAAAGCTCACCAGCAATGCCACCTAAAAAAGCGACCGGAATAAAAACGGCGCAGAGCACCAGGACAATCGCAACCAAGGCTCCACCAACCTCGGTCATGGCTTTTTGAGCCGCTTCGTAGGGTGGAAGCAATTCCTCTCTCATCAAGCGGTCGATGTTTTCAATCACCACAATTGCATCATCGACCACAATGCCAATGGCTAGCGTCATGGCAAAAAGCGTCAATGTATTCAGTGAGAATCCCAATAACCAAAGGCCCGCCATGGTGCCGATGAGTGAGACAGGGATGGCAAGCAAGGGGATGAGTGTCGCACGCCAATTTTGTAGAAAAAGAAAAATCACCAACAAAACCAAGGCGCCCGCTTCCAATAACGTGTGTTCAACTTCTTTAAGCGAAGCTCCCACATACACACTCGAATCGTCTGAGAGGTGATAGGCAACTTTATTTTTGGGGAACTGTTGTGCTAGCTCTTCTAGGCGGTCTTTGGCCAATTTGGCAGCCTGCATCGCATTGGCACCTGTTTTGAGGTATACCCCAATATTAATGGCGGGTTTCCCATCCAAGTCAACGCGAAATTCGTAGGAGCGCTTCCCTAACTCGGTTGTGGCGATATCACGTAAACGAATGAGTTCACCCTGAGGACCACGCTTGAGCACGATGGAGGCAAAATCTTCAGGTGTTAAGAGTTGTCCGGGTGCTTTTACGGTGTAAAAGAGTTGTTGCTCACTTTCGGTAGGTGGGTTGCCGATACGACCAGCGCTGCGTTGCGTATTCTGGCTTTTAACAGCATTACGAACGTCGTTAACCGTAATGCCTAACTGGCCCATTTTGTCGGGATCCAACCAAATTCGCATCGCCGAAGCAGCGTTGCCGAAAACGCTGACGTCGCCAATGCCAGGTAAGCGTTTTAATTCATCAACAATATTTAAATTCGCGTAGTCAGCCAGATCGGTGGCGAGCAATGAACCGTCAGGAGACCATAGCGCAATACGCAGTAAACTCTCTTCACTACGTTTACGTACCGAGACACCGCGCTCTCTGACAATGTCTGGCAGACTGCGTTCTGCAGTTCGCACACGGTTGTTGATTTCCATCATGGCGTCGTTAGCGTTAGTGTCAACGTCAAACACGCATGAGATAGAAACCACCCCATTCGAGCGAATCGTGGTGGTGTAGTAGAGTAATCCATCAATACCCGAGAGCTGATCCTCAATGGGTTGTGCGACAGTTCGCGCCATGGTTTGGACATCCGCCCCATCGTATTGGGCCGAAATGCGAATGCTCGGTGGACTGATGTTTGGGTATTGTGACAGAGGCAAATGCTGCCAGGACAAGATGCCCGCCAAGACGATCAAAATGGCGAGCACTGTCGCAAAGATCGGTCGGCGAATACAAAATTGGCTTAACATGAGGGCCCCTTTAAGAGTGCTGTTGCCGTTGTACCGACAGACCATTGCGGAGTCGAATCAATTGATCTGTAATGACTTCGTCTTGTGGGTGGAGCCCCTCGGTGATGATCCAATCCGTATCAACCCATTGCGCAACTTTGACGGGTTGCGCTACAGCCTTGCCGTCTTTGTAGAGATAGACCCGATAGGTTCCATCGGAGACTTGTTGAACGGCCTTTTGAGGAACACGAAAAACGTTGTGCAGGGTGCTGACAGCGAGGCGAACACGCACAAATGTTCCAGGTAATACCTCAGTGTGATCATCTTGCAGTTGAGCTTTGAAAGTGCGCTGCCCCGTTGTGGTGTTGATATCTGGCGAGAGGTAACTCAGCTGCCCAGTAAACCCGTGTTCCCGGCATGGCATATTTGCAGACATTTACGTACAGGTTCTCAAGCACGCGCCAGATGCGGCGGCTGTCCGCACGGATCAGAAGCGGTTCCGGCTGGAGAATACAGATCAGGTCGAGATTGCGGCCTTCGAACCGCTCCGCAAATTCTCCGTTCACCTGCTGTACCAGTTCATTCAGGTTCAGGTTCATGAATTCCAGTTTAATATTTCCGGAGCTGATCTTCGATGCCTCGACAAGGTCCTCCGTCAGCTGTTTCAGGCGCTGTGATTTTTCGTCGAGTACGCGGATATAATCTTTCGCTTTCTCGTTTTCAATATTTTCCCGTTTCAGCAGATCGACATAATTAATAATAGAAGTAAGCGGTGTCTTGATATCGTGGGATACGTTCGTGATCAGATCCGCTTTTAAGCGCTCGCTCTTCATCTGCTCCTGCACTGCCGCTTTCATTCCCTCTCCGAGCGAATTGACAATTCCGGCAAGCTGAAGGTTGTCTTCCCCCTGCAGCTCCGTCAGGTCAATCTTGTAATCCAGATCGCCCGCAGCAATCTCTTTTAAGCCATGTTCAATCTGTTTTCTTCCGGATGCCTCGCGCAGCAGAAGAAGCAGCACTGCGGCATCCATCACCAGGGTAAGGAATACGCCGAACATTCCGAAGCCGCAGCAGAGAATGATCTGCACGCCGCAGAAAACGCAGAACATAAGGATCGTTCGCTCCGACTCCTGTCTGCCTTCATAGAAGGTTCTTCCGGCAGACACGATCCGGTGGCCGACGCAGTACAAAAACGACTGTTTCCAGACGTTGCGTGCTTTGATCCGGCGCACCAGTGAGCAGTACGGAATCAGTGTGATCAGAAATCCGGCGAGGATGCCCGATGCGGCCACCAGGCTTCGCCATGTATCTGCTTCATTTCCATAGGATCCGCTGTAGATGTAGTTTCCGTCAAAATTCTGGATATAATGAACGCCGCCGTAGGAAAGTTCGATGCAGACAGCAACGATTCCAACTGCTCCCATCACAATCAGGATGGCGGCTGCAGCTGCGATTTCCGTGTACCACTGATCGAAAAAGTAAAGGCGGATTTCTTTGTTTTTTCCATTTCTTCCTGCCTGCAGTGTGAACAGGACCAGGCAGACCAGCGTTCCGATTCCGCCAACTGCAATCATCAGAAGAAGGAGCTGCATTTTCGGAAGCCACTGGCTGTAGATCTCACTGTACTGGGAGAAATAGTCGCTTGCTGCCAGATCCGGATCCAGTGCAACAAAGATCTTCTGATAATTATCTGCAATCTGATTGTTCAGTAGATAGCTTCTCGCTGCTTCCACGGCCGGGCTGTTTTTTCTTGTTGCATAAGAACGGACTTTGTCGGCACCGCCGGTCCGGTCAACAGCAAAGGCGAACGGATAGGACGATTTCTGCGCAATGGCTGTTGTGTAACCATTTTTCCAGGAATCCACATTCGTATAGATATTTCCTTCTTTATCCTCCAGACAGTACCAGAGATTGGCATCGTCCGCATCGACGCTGATGCCGCTCTCCTGGTTTTTAAAAGCAGCAACTTCTTCCGTGACCCCGGAAAGTGTCATATACAGATCGCGGATGGATACCTTTTTCAGATTTGCCGCCGCGTACTCATAGATGAGTTAGGATTCTTAACACATTTCAGCATCATAAAAGCCTCATGAAAAGCTAC